>Ga0247843_1001067_pt1 | contig 59527 bp, 51 predicted proteins | sample LaCruzMarch2017__FD_192420 | JGI IMG/M metagenome (GOLD analysis project Ga0247843, IMG submission 192420) | Freshwater microbial communities from meromictic Lake La Cruz, Castile-La Mancha, Spain - LaCruzMarch2017_8m | ecosystem: Environmental > Aquatic > Freshwater > Lake | place: Spain...
AAAGCATGACGTTAGACCTGAAAAATCCAGAGGGGTTGAACGAAAACGTTCGCTTGTCGACCCATTAACGGGTGAGGGGCGTCGTAAAATTGCGCCACCTTCTGGATATAAACAAGAAACCAGAAGGATGGGCAATGTTAGAAGAAATCAAGAACAAAGCGGGCATCGTGGTTTAGGCATCCGCGTTCAATCCAATGAACGCAGTGATGAAGAGCCTATGGCTATGGAACAGTCTTTAGAAAATCAATCCAGTTTGATGAATAATCCCTTGTTGGACACTCAGCGGTTTGATGGCATTGATCCAAGCGTTAATCCGGCCCCTGCACTTAATACTGCCGCAAGGACTGAGTTTGATAACATTAAACGAGAACAAGAGATGGAAAAACAACTCCGCCTTGGTTTGGCTCCTGGAAATACCAAGAAATTTAACCCAAAATTTACGCCTGGTGGGTAATTTGTCATGAGCATTGCAATCGATATAATTCAAGGCAAAATGCCAAATTTCATGGCCTATTTGCAAGCAGGAGAATCTTTAGATGATATTGATGAGTTTGGTTTTACCCCATTAATTGAGTCTATTCTTGCCAGGAATATCGACGTTACCCGTGCATTATTAGCACAAAAAGTCATTGTTGATAAACCCGATATGGCAGGGCGTACCGCACTTCAATGGGCTGTGGATAATGATGATATTGTGGCAGCCACTCTGCTTTTAGACCATGGTGCTGATGCCAATGCATCAACTAAGCAAGGGTTTTCTGCATTGGTATACCCAGTATTGCGCGGACAAATTGGATTTAAACAACTGTTATTGAGCCATGGCGCAAGCTTGAATTTTGCTCAAGACTTTATTTCAGCAAAATTGATAGGCCATCGGTTTTCTCTAAAAGGCACTGTAGACATTGTCAATGCAAAAAAACAAATGATTGAAGTTGATTATGAGGGTTTTGTTTTAGAGTTTACAGTGGCTGTCATTAAAAACTCACTCGCACGATTTTTAAATAGTTATGCAGCAAGACGCTGGCGAGATGATTTTAACCTTCTGAAGACAATGCTAAGAGGTTTTGAGATCGCTGAAAAAATATTATTGTGGCAAAGACAACTAACGCCTAAAAAACGTTTTCATGAAGAGTTAGCCCAGATTTCAAGTGAGCCTTTTTTAATATTGCCTGCTGCAAGTGCAGGACATGCGATGGGTTTTATTTTATACCAGGATTGGTTGGTTAAAATCGATAGGGGTGAAAATAGCCTAAAAGAGGGGAGTGTCAATATCTATCAAATTGGAAATCGCGATGTGATTGATGCCTTTTTTTTAGAATCTTTCTTGTTTAAAAAACAACCGCGCACTTTTTTTCATCACAAAATAAACGACATCTTGAATTTAAATAAAATAGCCAGCCTTCCACTAGGTGCCCAAATCGTTGGAAATTGTTCCTGGGCAAATATAGAAGCCTGCATTGGGGTAGGGCATTTAATATTAAGTATCTATCCGTATGAGAATCTAGAGCCAAAGACATCAGGTTATCTTTATCAATCTTGGTTAAGTTGGGATAAGGACCGTGCTATTGAGGAATTAACAGATGCTTATCGCGGGGCTGACAAATTTCGTAAGGCCAGTATTTCCTCGATGCTATGTGCCGTGTTATTTCAAAATATCAATGGTTATTTAACCCATGACACCCATCGTGCTGAAAAAATATTAAAAACCGTCATCAATCCTGATTACCTCTATATTTTACAAAGTTATCTTGATGTCTACTGCCCTGTAGGGCAAAAAACCGCCCATGGTGAGAACTTAAAGCGGGTATTGGATAATTGTGGCTATGATAGTGATAGGTTAGGGCAGAGTTTGTCTTAAATGAAAAGCCCCCTAAGGGGCTTAGTATTTATCTAAAATGATTGATTTAATTTGTTTCTACGAATATCTTCTGTAACCATCATCTGACAGAGTTCATTTAAATCAGTTTTTGCTTCCCAGCCAATCAATTTTTTTGCACGCTCAGGATTGCCAATTAAAAGTTCTACTTCTGCAGGTCTATAAAATTTAGGGTCAATTTTAACAATTGGTTTTCCGGTGCTTACATCATAACCCACTTCATTGATCTCTTTGCCAGACCACTCCAATTGAATGCCAGCATTTAAAAATGCCAGTGAGACAAAATCTCTCACTTGATGGGTTTTATTGGTGGCAAGTACCAATGTCTCTGGTTCTGAATGCTGTAACATCATCCACATACCTTCCACATATTCTTTAGCATATCCCCAATCTCGCTTAGCATCCAAGTTTCCGAGATACAATGTATCTGCTTTGCCTAAGGAGATTTTAGCTGCCATATCGGTAATCTTTCTTGTCACAAACTCTTTGCCACGCAAAGGCGATTCATGATTAAACAATATTCCGCTTGTGGCAAAAATATTATAAGATTCTCTATAATTTATAGTCATCCAATGTGCAAATAATTTGGCAACACCATAAGGACTTCTAGGATAAAATGCTGTAAATTCAGACTGAGGGATTTCTTGTACTTTACCGTACATTTCTGAGGTTGATGCCTGATAAAATTTGATTTTGGGGTTCACGATACGAATAGCTTCTAATAAGTTTAAAGGTCCTATTCCAGAAATTTGTGCCGTGGTAATTGGTTGCTCAAATGAAACGCCAACAAAGCTTTGAGCCGCTAAATTATAAACCTCATCTGGATTTGAAAACTCAAGCAAACGTACGCAGGAGGAAGTATCGGTTAAATCAAACTCAACCAATTGCAAGTTAGGATGGTCCTCTATATTCAGTTCATTGATACGCCAAAAATTAACGGATGAAGACCGTCTGTAGGTTCCAAAAACCTTATAACCTTTATCTAATAATAATTCTGCTAAATAGGCGCCATCCTGACCTGTAATACCTGTGACAACTGCAACTTTCACTATTAATTCCTCGCGATAAAAATAAGGTGCTATAAACTAAAACATCATACTACAATTTCTTTTGATTAAAAACCGACTGATACAATTTTAAATAAGACTCAACCATATTACGCGCCTGAAATAAATTTTCATACCTGATTCTTGCATTATTACCGTACTCTTTTGCCAAAACCTCATCCTGATGCCATGCGCACAAAGCTTGCTTCAAAGACTGGCTATTTGCAGGCTCAACCACCCAGCCGGTTTGATGATTTTGATTGATAAAGCTTGTGCCTGTGCCAATTTCGCATGAAATTAAAGGCTTACCAAACATAGCGCCTTCGACAAGTGACAAACCAAATGCCTCACTTCTTAAATGTGAGGGCAACACTAGACCGGCGCAATGGGTTAACACAGCAATTTTGTCCTCATCATTGAGGCGTCCTAAAAAGATAATATTTTTTAAATGATATTTTTTTTGCAACATCAACAGTTCTTGTTTTTCTGGTCCATCACCAATCAGAACCAAAGGATAATCTAGGCCTTGCATGGCCTCAAATAAAAAATTTAGTCCTTTATAGTAGCGAAACACGCCTATAAATAATAAAAAACGCTTAGGAAGTCGTTCTTTCCACTTACCAAGTATTGCATCATTGGGCCTTTTATAAAGGCCTTCATCTAGACCCAATGGAATAGTGCTTAATTTAGAAGAAAATTTCTGTAACGTCTCACTTCCTCCATGATAGTTAGGAGAAGTAGAAACGATTGATGACACTTGATTCAGAAAATATTTTTGAAGCGGTTGATATAGTTTTAATAATTTTTTTTGCTTGATGATATCTGAGTGATAAGTAAGAACACTTTGCTTTTGATGCGGGCAAATCAAGTGTACAAAGTCCATCCAGGGAAATGGATAATGATAATGAATCACATCAGCCTGATGGCATAGTTTTTTATAGTACGGGAAACTTTTCAATGAAATTGGCATCGAAGCAATTTCACGGGTCGCAGGTACTACAACGACTTGATACCCCTCATAGTTCAAGACCTCTGGCTTTTTTTGAGGCGCAAATGCTAGAACCGTTGCCTGGTGCCCTTTTTCTATAAGGCCTTGAGAAATATGATGTATAACTTGTTCAGCGCCTCCCATGGTAAGCGGTCGAGCAGTCTTGTAACATTGGAGGATATGCATGTGCTATACACGCCCATACATATCATTAAAACGTACAATATCATCTTCCCCTAAATAAGCGCCGCTTTGAACTTCAATCATCACCAACGATATTTTCCCAGGATTAGTTAAGCGATGCTTATGACCAGCCGGGATATAAGTTGATTCATTGGTATGTATTAAAAACTCGCGCTCACCATTTACCACATTAGCCATTCCGCTCACCACAATCCAATGTTCACTTCGATGGTAATGCATTTGTAAACTCAATGATGCGCCTGGCTTAACTTCTATTCGTTTAATTTTAAAGCCTTCACCCTCTTCTAATACCGTGTAAGTCCCCCATGGTCTATGAACAGTTCGATGCAATTTATAAGCATCATGAGCTTTATTCTTCAATTTTGAATAAATAGCTTTAACCGATTGTGCGTGATTTTTGTGGGCCACTAGCAAAGCATCGGGTGTGTCGACAACGATTAGATCTTGAGCACCTACAACACCGACCACTCTACCTTCACTTTGCACATAGGTATTGTGAGTATCTTGCAAATACACATCCCCAAGCGTCCGGTTGTTATTTTCATCTGCCGACACCAATTCACTTAATGAATTCCAAGAACCAATATCACTCCATCCCAATTCACAAGGGACGACAGTCAACTGAGTAAGATTGGACTCCGAAGCACTCATAGGCTCCATCAGAGCATAATCAATCGAGTTATCAGGGATCTGAGCAAACGAGACAGGCAGCTCAATCAATGATAAATTTAATGCTTTAGAGACCCTCGATTCATTAAAACAGGAAACGCTTGATTGCGAAATTTCAGAAGCATGCTCTGCCATTTGTTTTAAAAACGCCCCGACAGGGAAACAAAACATGCCACTATTCCAATAAAAATTTCCTCTTTGGATATATTCTTCAGCAACATCACGAGATGGCTTTTCAACAAAACGTAAAACATTTTCATCATCTGATTCTATATACCCAAATCCAGGCTCTGGATACATGGGCTTCATACCAAATGTAACCAGTTTCCCAAGTTTGGAGTATGAATGGGCTTTGACAACAGCTGCCTCAAATGCGCTTTGGTCTTGAATTAAATGATCCGCTGGCAAAATTAAAATATTGGCATCATCACCATGCATTTGCTGAACATGTAAAGCAGCCATCATAATAGCTGGCGCAGTGTTACGTCCTACAGGCTCTAAAATAAATGACTGATGTAGTTTCGTGGATTTATAAGCGCTTAGCTCATCTTCTACTTTAAAGTATAATTCCCGGTTAGTAATCGTCAGAATATGATCCACACCTTTAATCTTCTCTGCGCGAAGATAAGCCTTCTGAAGCAAGCTTTCGCCGTCAGCCAATTTAATAAACGGCTTTGGATGGTGTTCCCGAGACAATGGCCATAACCGAGATCCCGCACCGCCACATAAAACCACGGGCACCAAAGTCCCTGTAGGATTTATGACTTGTTGTTTAATACTAACTTTTTCATCAACAAGCTCTAACATGTTTTTCCTTGTAACAATGATAAATATGATTTGTGCTACCTTAGCTTATTAAAAAAACAAAATCAATGAGGAAGCCCAACAAAAACAAGGCATTTATTGCTTGATTACTGGCATTCTCAATCCTTCAAAAAGGTAGAATTATTGGCAATGAGTAATTACAGGGAACAACTTTATTCGGCTCTAATTTACAGGCTCTATTTTAAATCATTAATAATTGTTCTAAAATTCACAATCGAAAATTTATTCATCAATAATTTATGAAAATTGCTTTTAATAACTCTGCCGTGCGTTACCCTCTCACAGGCATTGGCCATCTCACAATACAAAATTTTGAGGCATTACAAAAAATAAAAAATATTGAGGTTGTCCCTTATAAACAGATGAACAATATTCAAAACATCAATAGTGCTTCTAGCAAAAATGCCTCATTCAAAAAACATATGATGAATACAATCATTTCTTTCTTGAGTAAATGGAGTTGGGCTCAAGAGCTTAATCGATTTATAAAAAACAAAAAAATGACAAGATTTTGTAAAACCGTCCAACCTCATGTTTTTTATGAACCTAATTTTTTGTTGAGTGCAAAATTCTCTCCATCGGTAAGCACTATCTATGATATCTCCTTCATTCGTTATCCAAACACCCATCCCAAAGCCAGGGTTAAAATTTTAACCAAGAACCTTAAGAAATCTATTGAAAACAGCAAAGCAATTGTGACAATTTCTGAATTCAGTAAACAAGAAATTATTGACGTATTTCACGTAAAGCCAGAGAAGATATTTGTTGCACATTGTAGTACTTCTAAAAACTTTAAACCACACACTGAAGAAGAAACTAAAGCTACGTTGGCTCCCTTGAAGCTTACCTACAGAAAATTTATTCTTGTTGTAGGCACGTTTGAACCTAGAAAGAATCTAAAAAATGTATGTTTAGCTTATGCCGAACTTCCAGAGTCTCTTCGAAAAAAATTTCCTCTTGTACTTTGTGGTGCTCGGGGTTGGGGAGAACTCGACCTGCCAAAAAATATCACACAACTTATTGAAAACAATCAAATTCGTATTTTAAATTATATTAGTGATCAAACCTTATATCATCTAACAGCATCTGCAAGAGTTTCTTGTTATTGTTCTATCTATGAGGGATTTGGTTTGCCCGTATTAGAAGCTATGCAAAGTGGAACACCAGTTATAACCTCAAATATCAGCTCGATGCCTGAGGTTGCAGGAGATGCAGCTATATTAGTAGATCCAATGAATTATAAAAAAATAAGAAAAGGTATTCAGGATGTGTTAACCCAAGATACGTTGTTTACTTTGTTAATTAACAAAGGACTGAAACAAGCCAAACAATTCAACAGTGAAAAATCAGCTGCGATGATTGTTAAAGCTTGTCAATTTGCTTTAGAAAATCAAGAGTAAATGATTATACCATATAGAAATATGAAGGTTGTTGTTTGAATTTTCTGGATAAATGAGTGAGAGGCACTATTGACAATTAATATCAAACCTTTCATGCTTCAACATGCTCAGAATACCTAATTACTGTTAACATTTCTCTATTTATTAACAAGACGAAAATGGATGTAAGCAGGTCTGTCAGAATGTCAGTGGTAATTTTTTTAATATAAAAGGAAGGAAAGAAAGATGACAAAGGAAATTGACGTGGTTTTTGTTAACCCAGGGGATCGTCAAGCCGTTTATCAGGAGTTAGGTAACGAATTTTCTGCTATAGAGCCACCATCACTTGCAGCAACATTTGCAGAGTATCTGCGGCAAAAAAAACATACCGTGGCTATTGTAGATGCTCCTGCGCATAACCTGAGCCCTCTTAATGTTGCACAATACATTGAGAAAAATTATAAACCAACACTCATTGTTGTTGTCGTTTATGGATTTCAACCATCTGCATCAACCCAGAATATGCCAGCAGCGAGTGAGACATGTACACATATTAAATCACTGATGCCTGATGCTAAAATCATGATGACAGGTACACATCCAGCTGCACTGCCAGAGCGTACATTATTAGAAGAAGATATTGACTTTGTCTGTGATAGGGAAGGCCCTGAGACCATTTATTTTACCTTGCAAGCTTTAAAAGAAGGTAAGAATGATTTTTCCAACACACATAGTTTGTGGTATTGGGACGATGAAACTGTGAAGCATAATCAACCAGGCCCTTTGATGAAGGACCTAGATAATGAAATGCCTGGCGCAGCTTGGGACTTATTGCCGATGGATAAATATCGTGCGCACAATTGGCACTGCTTTGATCATATTTTTGATAGAGAGCCTTATGCATCAATTCATACAAGTTTAGGATGCCCCTATAAATGCACATTTTGTTGTATTAATGCGCCATTCGGAGGTTCGTCTTATCGAACATGGTCTCCAGATACGGTTATTAAAGAAATCGATATTCTTGTAAATAAGTATGGTGTAAAAAACATTAAGTTTGTTGATGAAATGTTTGTATTGAAACCTGCTCATGTGATTGGTATTTGCGATAAAATTATTGAACGAGGGTATGACCTAAATATCTGGGTCTATGCTCGAGTTGATACTGTCAAAGATGAGTTTTTAGTCAAGCTTAAACAAGCAGGGGTCCGTTGGTTAGCGCTTGGTATTGAATCTGCCAGTAAACACGTGCGTGATGGTGTTGAAAAAGGACGTTTTGGTTCAATTGATATTATCGCGACAGTAAGAAAAATTCAGGCTGCTGGAATTAATGTTATCGGTAATTATATTTTTGGCTTACCCGATGATACACATGAGTCAATGCAGGAAACTTTGGACTTGGCTTTGGAAACAAATTGTGAGTTCGCAAACTTCTATTGTGCAATGGCCTATCCAGGTTCGAAGTTATATGATATGGCCATCCAAAATCAATGGGAACTTCCCGAATCATGGATTGGTTATTCTCAACATGCTTACGAATCATTTCCACTTCGAACAGAAAAACTTTCCAATATAGAGGTTCTGAGATTTCGAGATGAGGCATTTATGAAATATTTTACCCATCCCAAATATCTTGCTCTTGTGAATGAAAAGTTTGGCTCTCATGTGGTAGAGCATTTGCAAAAAATGACTGAGGTTAAACTAAAGAGAAAGATATTAGGAGATTAATGTAAAATGATTGGAATCATTGGTGGTAGTGGTCTTTCAAATTTGGTAGGTGTCAAGCATAAATGGATAACTGTTGATACCCCATTTGGCCCGCCTTCAGATCAGGTGATGCTGGGAGAAATAAATGGTATAAACTTTGCCTTTTTACCAAGACACGGCCGAGGTCACGTGATTCCACCATCAGAAATTAATTATCTCTCCAATATTTATGCCTTGAAAAAAATCGGAGTGACTGACATTTTATCAATAGGTGCTGTTGGGTCATTACAGGAGCATCTAAAACCTGGAATGTTTGTTATTGTCGATCAGTTTATTGATCGAACATACGCTCGGAAAAAAAGCTTTTTCCAAACAGGCTGTGTTGCGCATGTATCTACTGCTGATCCAGTATGTCATCGCATGGGTGAGCACATCGCAGAGGCTGCTTCACATTTATCGATAGAAGCGCAATCAGGTGGGACATATTTAGTGATTGAAGGCCCACAATTTTCAACTAAGGCAGAATCAAAACTCTATCGCCAATGGGGTTGTGATGTCATTGGCATGACAAACATGCCTGAGGCAAAATTAGCTCGAGAAGCAGAAATTTGCTATGCCAGCCTAGCAATGGTTACAGATTTTGATTGTTGGCATCCTGAACATGATAACGTGTCTGTCCAACAAGTAATTAAAACGGCACATGAAAATGCACAGAAGGCATCTCAATTAATTGGTGTCGTTTTATCTAAGCTTTCCACTGACCAAGCGAGTAGAGCATGCTCATGTAAGACAGCATTACAATTTGCGGTAATGACTCATGATGATTATCGACAGAAGGATGTAGCTAACGCGTTAGCACTATTGTTGATTTCTGATAACGCCAAAGAGGATTTATGCAATTAAGGCAAGAGTTATTAGACATATCTCGGGAATTAGTGAATCAGGGTCTGAATAAGGGCGCATCCGGAAACTGCTCTGTACGCTTAGGTCAGGGCCGTTTTTTAATAACCCCTTCGGCTATTCCGCCATGTGATACTCAATTATGTGATCTTGTTGAAATGAGTATGCAAGGCCAAATAATGTCTAATGGGCGCCCATCAAGTGAGTGGCGCTTTCATAAGGATATTTATCTGGCACGCCCAGAAGTAAATGCAATTATTCATACACACTCCATGTTCGCAACAACCATTGCTTGTATACAACTAGATATTCCTGCATTTCATTATATGATTGCCATGGCCGGTGGTGATTCAATCCGTTGCGCACCTTATGAGTTATTTGGCACACAAGAGCTATCAGATGTTGCGATAAAAGCATTAGAAGACCGTAAGTCTTGTTTATTGGCTAATCATGGTTTAATTGTAATTGACGGATGCTTAAAAAATGCACTTTCCTTGGTTGTTGAAGTGGAAAATTTAGCTGAACAATACTGGCGAATTTTACAAACACCTCATCTACATCTTTTATCATCATCTGAAATGGAACTTGTTTTAGATAAGTTTAAAACTTACAGACCTATAGAAAATAAGGAAACCACATGAATATTGAATCAATGATTCGCGTCATTCCTGATTATCCAAAACCAGGAATACACTTTAGAGATATTACGACTTTACTAAAAGATCCACGTGCATATCATCAAACTATCTCATTATTGGCTTCTCATTATGAAGGTTTGAATATTCAGAAAATTATAGGAATAGAATCTCGTGGTTTTATATTTGGAGCGAGTCTTGCAGATAGATTAAAAACTGGATTCGTACCTATTCGCAAAAAAGGCAAACTTCCTCACAAAACATTTTCTCAAGAATACAGTTTAGAATATGGAACAGATACTATTGAAGTGCACGTTGATGCAGTAGAACCTGGCGAAAATGTTTTAATTATAGATGATCTAATCGCAACCGGTGGTACCGCCTTAGCATCCTATAAATTGATGAAACAATTGGGAGCTAATCTTATAGGGTTTTGTTGTATTATAGATCTCCCTGACCTAGGAGGAAGCAAACTTTTGAAGCTCGAAGGAATAGATGTTTTCACCTTATGCTCTATCGCAACGGAACCATTAACTGAATCATTACAAGGATAAATGATGTTGGAAAAAATAAATATACAAACCATGCGATGGAATAGTCATGTTCTAGAAATGATTGATCAAAGAATATTACCAGCAAAATTTGAATACATTAGTTATAATTCCGCAGCAGGAGTTGCAAAGGCTATTCGCGAAATGGTCGTTCGAGGTGCTCCTGCTATAGGTGTTGCAGCAGCTTATGGCGTAGCACTAGAAGCATTAAAATTACAAAATGATGGACGGGAACATTTCACAATAGGTATGGAAAAAGCTTTTATTGAACTCGCTCAAAGCCGCCCTACAGCAGTTAATTTATTTTGGGCTCTGAAACAAATGCGAGACATATATGAATATCATTTCAGTGTATCCCCAATAAAGAAAACAGCACAAGTGCTATTAAAAAAAGCGCATGATATCTATTTTGATGATATTCGCATTAATCGAGAAATAGGTAAAAATGGTGCTAAATTACTAGCCGATGAAGCACGCGTGTTAACGCATTGTAATGCAGGTGCGTTAGCAACAGCAGGCCACGGTACTGCTTTAGGTATTGTTCGCAGTGCGGTTGAGCAAGGTAAACGTATTTCAGTTATTGCAGATGAGACACGCCCATTTTTGCAAGGTGCAAGATTAACCGCTTGGGAAATGGTACAAGAAAAGATTCCAGTCACTTTAATTACTGACAACATGGCAGGGTACATGATGATGCAAGGAGAGGTTGATGTTGTCATCGTAGGTGCCGACCGGGTTGCTGCAAATGGCGATGTTGCTAATAAAATTGGCACTTATATGGTTGCAGTTTTGGCCAAACGACACAATATACCGTTTTATGTTGCTTGCCCTACGTCTACAATCGATACATCAATTGCCACTGGTGCAGAGATTACCATTGAGGAAAGAGCAGAAGAGGAAGTGAAAGGATTTCGAGACTATATATGGGCAGCCGATGGAATAAATGTCAGAAATCCCTCCTTTGATATCACCCCGCGTGAATTAATTTCTGCAATCATCACAGAAGATGGGGTTTTTAACGGTACAACACCTTTTTTAAATGCAAATAGAGATATAATAAGTGATACAAAACATTCTGAGATTATACAAAATATTTCCTATGCCAATAGTCAGGTTTAAAGAGTGAGGGATGACCAATTTTTTTCGAAAGTGTTCGCGATAGGTGAGAATGCTCAAGCAAAGACTGGTTGATTATTTAAATGAATGGGGTATTGATATAAGCATGATAATCTGTCAATGGTCATTGACAGATTATCACTCTGGCTGATTTCTCGACCACATAACCTCAAGCCCAATAGGAGAATTTTAACTATTTTATAAAGATCTAAAGACTCCTAAATATTGCTAGAAGACTACAGAGTATTTCAAGGAGACTGTTCTACGGGTGCTTATTCATCCATACAGGTGAAGGCTAGGGCACAACCTGGGGCCTTAGGAAAAACACCAGGCCATTAGCACCCGGCCCAATTCTGGGGTTATTCTTTTATTCCATTTAAAGCTAGACCACAAAGAGATTGAAATCAAATAAAATAAAAATCTTTTCGGCTGAATATTCCTATCAATTTTATTTTCAAGCATTGCATGAGCATAATTAATCACCCAGCGAGTAGGCACTTCGCCAAATAGTTGCTGAAACATATCATTAATTTCAGCGTGAACTTTAATTCTGGCGCCTAAGGTTTTGTTATCTTGATACATCCTAGAACCAGCAAGTTTTTCAGGAATAAAACCAAATTGTACATTTTCCTTAGAGAGCCTTAACCAATACTCATAGTCCATACAGTAATTTAAATCTTCTCTCAATAAACCATATTCTTTAAAAATGTTTTTTCTAAAAAAAACCGTGGGCTGACAAATAAAACAGGTCTCTTTTAATTGTTCAATATTCCATTGTTGGGTGGGATAGTCTTCAAATGGTTTATCCTCTCGATCAATATGACAAGCATTACCGTATAAGATGTCAATATTGGGATGCGCCTTGAAAAAATAAGCTACTTTCTCAAGTGTTCCGGGATAATAAATATCATCAGAATTAAGCCAGCCGATGATATCCCCGCTACTTTTCATAATTCCTTTATTTACAGCATGCGCTTGTCCATTATCTTTTTCAGAGATCCAATACAATTTGGATGAATATTCTTTCAGCACCTCTATAGTCTTATCTGTGCTTCCACCATCATATATCAAATACTCAAAATCTGAGTAATCCTGATTTAAAACACTTTTAATCGTTTTTTCAATAAAGATGCCTTGATTAAAGGATGGTGTGACAATACTAATTTTCATCCCAACAACCCCTGTAATAAATCCTTCTCAACTCCATTTTTTCGAACTACTTTGCATGTTTTTACTTGCAAGCTTAGATTGCGGTTATCCTTGGAATTGGAATCAATCAAGGAAGGGGTAAATATTGGAGAAATCCTTATATTGAATCTTCCTCCGGCATCAGTAATTGGAATTTTAACTAGCTCTTGTTCTCCTGAATTAAGCTTAATATATCTTTTTTCTTCTTTCTGTTGTCGGGTGCATATTTTTTTAATTTCAATTTTTTTCATTTTACTAGCTGGACTTGAATCAAAAAAACCCAACTCAATATGTTGATTTGCAATATTATTTGCTATATTGAGGTAAATAGTCCCTTCTGCCCAACCATCCGAGTTTATTCCAGAAACAGAATCGTTATTATTTGGACTTATCATTACATCTTCAAAAATAGAAAGATAATCTAATGCCATTTTTTCTGTATCAGAAAATGCTTGTACTCTTATTTTTCCTTGAGAAATTAATTTCTGACGCAATGCTTCATCAGAAGTAATTTTTAAAATTGAATCAGCAATTTCTTGAGGTTTTTTAGGATCAAATAGTAATACGGCATCAGCACCAACTTCGGGTAAAGATGTAAGATTACTGCACGCAATAGGGACATCTAATGCCATTGCTTCTATTAAGGGAATCCCAAATCCCTCATATAAGGAAGGAAAAATCATCGCTAAACTATAATACATTAATGAGGCAAGTTCATCAGTACTCACATAATCTAAAAATACTATATGATCAGATAAATTAAATTTTGTAGTGATAGTTTTTAAATATTGCTGTCTTTCACTCGGTGCCCCTGTAAAAACCAATTTAATTTCTTTATCCAAACCTTGATGTCTAGCAATTTGAAATGCGGTAATGAGCATTTCATGGTTTTTATGTTTCCAAAAATTTGCTGGATAAATGATGTATTGATTAACTTTTAGGTTTTTCTCATTAAGATATTTTTCATTAAAGGTATTATTGGCTAATCGATTAGCCATTGCTAGATGTATCGTTTTGATGTTATCAGGCTCTAATTCCTGACAGTGCTCTAAGGCTTTTAATCTTGAATATTCAGAAATAGCTACAAGTTTTGTGGCTCTTTGGCATGCCGTTCTAAAGGTCCTATCACGGTGATAATTGTCTTCGTCAGTAAAGAAATGTGGATATGTTTTATATTGTAAATCATAGATAATACTAACTGCTGGCACGCCAGATCGAAAATATATGGGCGAGGTAAAGGGGCAAAATAATAAATCGAAATCACCAACCTCCTTAAGGTCTTGCGGAATAAGGGCTTGCTGTAGGAAGCGTCTGTATGCTTGAAATGCGATCAAGGAAAATTTAAATATTATAGTATTTTTTTTGATGATTTTAACAAAAAAACGAATAGCTAATGATTTTTTGTGTCTATGATTTGTATTTTCTAATATAAGAAAGTTTACATTGGAAGACTTTAATATAGATAACTCTTCTTTAACTGATGGATTAATGCATAAGACCCAATCTATATCGGGTCGTAAACGAACCAGTTGTTTGACTAAATCCAACACAAAAACTTTTGCTCCTCCGTTCGTGCCACCAGGTAAAACAGGGGTTAAATCAATCAATATTTTCTTTTGAACAGCTTTCATATCTTTTATCCTTAATATGACTTATTAAAAATTTTTATAGACGCACTTTCAATCTTCAAGTTGATTCACTGCCTTACTAACCTTGTACAATAAAATCTAACTGTAGCTTTAGACACGAAAAATCAATCTGCCTTTTATTTTCTCAAACTCAGTTTTGAAGTGGCCTGGTTAAATTTTAATTTTGCTATTTCAATAAATCCGAATATTTTTTTAGAATCTTTAAGCTCTAGGCTTAAATTTTCAAGCTGATGTAACCGTGCAACACGGTCCTCATCGGCTTGTTGATATAATGTTACATATTTTTGTGAAAATTCGCTTAGATCCAGTAATGCTTGAATAATCTGTCCATTTACCGTTGATAGCAACATCGCTTCAATTTTTTCCTGCGTGTTGATCACAAATGGTGTTCGACTCGCAACCAAATACATATCATAGGTACTAAATATTGGAACTTCAAATTGAAGATAATGAACCCCTATCTTTGAAAAAAACTGTTGAATACTCTGTTTACTAAAAAGATGTACATGCTCTTCAGGCAACAACATTCTAAAAAAAGGATGGGATTCATTTAGAATATCCTCGACTTTTAATTCATGAGGAAAGCAAGGCATCTGTATCACAAATAAACCATTGTTTTCCAAAACATTCAAACATTTTTTTATTGTTGTAATTGGATCGGGTAGGTGTTCAAAAACATCATTCATAATAATCAGATCAAATTTTTCATCTTGAAAATCAATGTCCTCAATAGCGCCAAGAAACATTGGGATGTCGAACCTTTTTTTTGCAAAATCAACAACCCATGAATCTATTTCCAAACCTTTTGCATTATAACCAATGTGTTTTAATAATGCCGAGAAGCTCCCATGGCTACAACCCAATTCGAGGGTTTTTTTGGGGGGCAAAGCAAATTTCAAAACTGTTTTAAGCCAATGTAGATTTCTTTCTGACAAATCCGTTCTTGCACGAACAGTAATATCGGGTTGATTCAGATCATTTTTTTGATGTTCCACCCAGTAATCTTGGCCATAAAACAAACTTGAATCCTTGCTATCTTGATTTAAGCTGGTTTCTTTATAATTGGAGACCAGTGTTTCACAAGCTTTACAAACACGATATTCATGGCTAAAAGGCTTTAAATCACTATTTCCACACCAACAAATATTCATTATAACCTCATTAAAAAAATGTTTATCTTACACGATTGTTATACTGCATGACTTTGAAATATAAATTTTCAAGTTGTTCAGAGATCTTGTTTGCACCAAATTTTTGAACTGAGTTTTGAGCTTTTAAAGCAAGAGATTGCACAAAATTTGTATTTTTAGACAGTTCTTGCATTGCCATCACCCATCCGTCTAAATCATCCGGTGCTAATAAAAGTGCATTTTCACCGGTAATTTCAACCATTGAAGTATCTCTCGTTGTAATGGTAGCTGCGCCAAACTGCATTCCCTCCAAAACAGGTAATCCAAATCCTTCAAATAATGATGGATATAAATTTACAAAACAGTTTTGATACAACCACAATAGTTCTTCGTCATCGACGTAAGCTGTTAAAATAACATTATCTCGAATACCTAATTCTTCAATAAAGGCTTCAAAATCATCCATAAGCCAACCTGTTTGACCGGCTAAGACAAGCGGATAGGGAACCCCTCCAGCTTGTAGATATTTTTGATAGGCAGTTACTAAAAATTTTTGATTTTTCCTAGGCTCTATGGTACCAACACTCAACCAGAACTGTTTCGATTTTAGACTATTAAATATCTTGGGTTGTTTTTTTTGAACTTGAGTATTTTCAAATCTTGAACATGGATATATCACTTCAATTCTTTCTTCTGGAAAATGAGGGAATATTTTCAAGAAATGGTTTTTTGAATATTCAGAAATCGAAATTATCCAATCGGCATATGATGATGCTTTTAATACACCTTCAAAACAACCAATTCGATTTTCTTCTGATGTCCACTGTGGGTTATGTAAGAAGCCAAGATCATAAAGTGTATATATTAAACGCGAACGGGTAATGTTGGTTGGACACCAAAAATTATTGGAATGCACAATGTCAGGATTGCCTAATTTTTTCTCTAGGTCTTTAGAGTGCCAATATTGAGTTGCCTTGGATTTTGAAGGTATTGCTGGTCCATAATGACCTTTCGAATAAGGATTACTAGAAGGCATCCACCTATCATGGTAAAAATCACCAAAATGAGGCAATAGCGTAAAGTCTATATTATTGTTTTTCAACATTGAAGAAATCATTGCATGGGCAAAAAACCCACACCCGGCCTTATTTTTTCCAGTCTGAGAGATATCAAACGCCAGTTTAATCTTTTTGACCATTAGTTGTATTCCTGAATATTTCACCAAAATAAAATAAGTTGCCCCATTGCTTGATCAAACCAATTAGATAAAATAGTTTCCGCAAAAAGACCAATCACCCATTGGGTGAAACAACGGAGCGAAGACAATCATGACACAACTACCGTTACCCTTCCAGTATCAAGCTGAAAAAAAAGATTCGGGATTAACGGGATTAACGGGATTTACAGGATTGCTCTCTATGTGGAACTGCAAAACAAAGTGATCTTTTTGAGCTCATTAATCAAACCTTAAAAACCAAAGATACTTGGATGGACTGATGCTGAAATGATTTTGTCATTAATCTTATTAAATTTAGCAGGTGATGATTGCACCACTGATATCGATTGCCTTGAAAATGATGCTGGACTCAGATCCCTGCTTGTGAAATTTTCGACTCACGGCATGAAACGAAAAGCACGACGAACCCTTGAAAAACGATGGAGAGGTGATAAAAGTCTCGGATTACCTTCTAATGCAGCGATTCATCGTTATTTGCCTCAATTTCATTCTCCAGAAGAAGAAAAAAATCGTGTAGAAGGTGAGGCATTTATTCCTAGACCCAATGATAAGCTGAGCGCTCTAATCGGTTTGAATAAACCTTTGATTGCATGCGTGCAACAGCAATCACCATCAACTATTGCGACATTAGATCAGGATGCAACGCTAACAAATACGTACAAACGAAAAGCGCTGTATTGTTACAAAGGGTTTAAAGCCTACCAGCCCTTCAATACCTACTGGGCCGAGCACGGTATCCTATTGCACAGCGAGTTTCGAGACGGTAATGTCAATGCCGGTTATGGTCAATTACGCATTTTGAAAGAGGCAATAGCGCTATTGCCCTCCGATGTGAAACACGTGCATTTACGTTCTGATAGCGCTGGTTATCAAGAAGATTTGATACGTTATTGTGCCGAAGGTAGTGACCCTCGCTTTGGTGTTATTCCATTTGCAATTGCGGCGCGTGTCAGTGCTGGGATTAAAAAAGAAGCTCTGTCTCTTGATGAAAAACATTGGCATCCCATTTACCAAGAGGATGCCGATGGCAACAGAATAAAAACAAATCAGGAATGTGCTGATATTTGTTTTGTGCCGGATTGGGCGATAAGAAGCAAAGCCAGTTATCGATATTTAGCCATACGAGAAGCCATGAAACCATCAAAAACTAAAAATGATGATGAATTGGATTTACCGTTTCAAACGATTAAATTAGACGAAGTAAGGTATAAATTATTTGCGGTTGTCACGAATCGCGACATAGATGGCTCTGATTTGATTCAATGGCACCGCAAGCGTTGCGGTAAAAGTGAGCACGTTCATAGTACGCAAAAAGAAGGCTTGGCTGGCGGTCAATTGCCCTCAAATTTGTTTGGGGCAAATGCAGCATGGTGGGCGATGATGGTGTTATCGTTTAATCTGAATCGGTTAATGCAGATTGCGGCACTTCCAAAAGAGTTGAAAGAAAGCAAAATGAAGGCATTACGATTTCATGTCATACAGTTACCAGGGCGGGTTATTCATCATGCAAGACAAGTGTATGTTCGTGTTGAAGGCCTCTCTTGTGATCTACTTCAATTGATAAGAAAAAAAATATCCAAGGTACGTGATGGGATGGGGGCTTATGCTGTTAATACGTCATAAGCGGGTGTCGCTAAAGCGACCTGTTTTTAACCCCCTCACCCTTGATCCCTCTTCCCCACGCTGCGCGCGGTGGAGAGGGGACGGTTCGGTTTGGCCTGTGAGAGCAGATTTATGATTTATTTGTCTGGAATGCGAGTAAAAATGATAGATTCAACTTGAAACTGACCGTTTTTGTTTGATTTTAGCTAAAAGTAGACCGATTAATGGACGAACCAGTATTGTTCATTTTTTTTGCCGATCAATTTAGGTCATTGTAGTTCTGGCATTTTGCCATAGAATTTATTAAGATGTAAAAAATTCAAAATAAGTTCTAAACTCTTTAGGCTTTTTTATTGCCAAATCTAATGAGTTATTTTACTTGGTGGTATTCAAATATCTGATAAGTTTAATAAATTTTTCTAGGATGAAATGCAGTAATTGTAATTTTAAGTTATACAGATATAAGGAACTCAGAAATGATTATAGTAAGGACACCTTTTAGAGTTTCATTTTTTGGGGGGGGGACTGATTATCCCGCTTGGTATAATGAGTATGGTGGTTCTGTGTTTGCGACAACTATCGATAAATACTGTTATTTAAGTTGTCGATACCTGCCTCCTTTTTTTGAACATAAATATCGTATAGTTTATTCTAAAATTGAAACAGCTAATCACCCCAATGAGTTTAATCATCCTGCTGTTAAAGGAGTGTTGAATTGGATGAATTGGGATAAAGGAATTGAAATACACCATGATGGTGATTTGCCTGCTCGATCTGGATTGGGTTCAAGTTCTTCATTCACAGTAAGTTTAATTAATGCTCTTAACGCTCTGCAAGGCAAGCTTGTTTCGAAAGAACAATTAGCGCAAAATGCTATTTTTGTTGAGCAAAACATAATTGGAGAAAATGTTGGTTCTCAGGATCAGGTTTCAGCGGCTTTTGGCGGGTTAAATAGAATTGATTTTTGTCAAAATGGTTCTATTCAAGTAAATCCTGTTGTGGTTTCACTTGATAGAAAAACAGAGCTTCAGTCTCATTTGATGTTGTTTTTTACAGGTTTTTCTCGAATAGCTTCTGAAATAGCACAATCACAAATTGAAAATCTTAAAAATAGAGAACCTGAAATTAAGACCATGCATGCAATGGTTGATGAATCATTGCAAATTTTAAGCAATCCCAATACATCAATTTTGGAATTTGGAAAATTATTGCATCAGAGTTGGTTGTTTAAGCGAGAGTTATCGAATAAAGTATCCACACCTGAAATTGATTTAATTTACGAAAAGGCAATGAAAGAAGGAGCAACAGGGGGTAAAATCCTAGGTGCCGGTGGAGGTGGTTTTTTATTGTTATTTGTTAGACCAGAACTTCAATATCATGTTAAGCAAGCTTTAAATCATTTAATTCATGTCCCTTTTCAATTTGATGACTCAGGAAGTCGAGTTGTAGTATATCAACCTAATGGTTTATAAGGTAAATTTATGGATGCTGGAATTTTAAAAAATAAATCACGTTGGGTTTGGTTAGAAACATTAAAAATTCATCGCCGAGCACCAGAGACTCGCATTGCCTCTTCCTTATCTGCTGTTGATATTTTCGTCGCTCTTTACTATGGCGGTATATTGAATGTTTTTCCAAAAGAGCCTTATTCTGAAAAACGAGATCGGTGTGTGATAAGTAAGGGCCATGGTTCAATTTGTATGTACCCTATTTTAGCTGATTTGGGATATTTCCCTTTATCCGAGCTAGAAAAAGTTTGTCATAGCGGCAGTTTTTTGGGAGGCATTCCTGATCCGATTATTCCAGGATATGAAACAGTAAATGGATCTTTAGGCCATGGTCTTGGTGTTGCAGCGGGCATGGCTTTGGGATTAAAAACCAAAGGCTCCTCTCAAAGTGTATTTGTGATAACCGGTGATGGTGAGTTACATGAAGGGGCTAATTGGGAGGCAATAATGTTTGCAGCTCACCATAAGCTGGATAATCTTCATCTTATTGTAGATGATAATGAAATTAGTATGTTGGACTATACCAATAAAATTATTGATCATTATTCCTTGATGGCTAAGTTTGAGGCTTTTGGATGGGATTGTATTGAGATTCAAAATGGACATGATCCTGATAACCTTCAGAATGTTTTGATAAGCATGAAGAATAAGAAAACAGGAAAACCCAAAGTAGTAATCGCAAAAACAAAAAAAGGTAATGGTGTCCCTTCTATTGAAAACATGAGTTTGTGTCATATTATGAACCCAAAGCCAGAGGTCATTGATGAAATATTAGCAGGGGAATTGATATGAGTTTTATACCTGTTGCGATGAGAGATGTATTTCTCAAACAAATTTTAGATGCAATGCATACTAATTTTGCCATATATTTTGTTAGTGCAGATTTCGGCTCTCCGATATTAGATGAAATTCGAAAACATTTTCCAAATCGATTTGTCAATGTAGGGATTGCTGAACAAAATCTAATAAATATTTCTGCTGGTCTTGCATTAGAAGGATTTACCGTTTTTGCATATGCCATTGCCCCATTTATTACCATGAGATGTTACGAGCAGATTCGTGTGAACCTATCTTTGCTTTCTACAATCCGAGACATGAACGTGAATTTAATTGGTGTAGGGGCCGGATATAGTTATGTTGTTTCAGGCCCAACACATCAGTGTTATGAAGATATATCGATCATGCGTGCAATGCCACCTATGGGTGTATTTTCACCTGCTGATTCAATCGTTGCAGAAGCATTATTTAAAAAATGTATGTCACAACGGGGGCCAAAATATTTACGACTAGATGCCCAGGTTCTTCCAGTGCTTTACAGTGAGGCAGAAATTAATATTGAACGAGGTTTTCAAATTATTCAAAAGGGTCAAGACGTATGTATTATTGCTACAGGTTATATGGTGCATTCGGCTATCAAGGTAGCTGACTCTTTGAAGAAAAATGGTATAGAACCTATGGTTATTGATATGTTTAATATAACTGGATTTGATAAACAGTCATTACTGAATACAATTGATGCGCATCGATTTATTATATCTATGGAAGAGGGATTTGTAGGTCGTGGAGGAATGGATATGATGCTGATGCATTGGTTAAACGAAGAAGCGCCGACAAAAAAACTTTTGAATTTTGGAGTACAAGGCTCTTATCGATTTGAATTAGGAACTCGTTGCGAGCTTCATGATGCAATTGGATTGGGAATTGAAGAGATGTCACGAAAAATTATGAACATTGTTGAATTAGCTTAGTTGAAATAAGGATGAATGATGCGTTTTCCATTAATGAGAAATAATATAGTACGAGAAGATTTAGATTTATTAATTAATTATCTGAAACAAGATAATCCTATGTTAACGCATGGCGCAAATGTACGTGCATTTGAACAAGAATGGTCTGAATGGTTGGGTGTTAAGTATAGTGTATTCGTGAATTCAGGTGCATCTGCTAATTTATTAACAATGGCTATTTTGAAAATTAAACATCCTGAAGGTGGTGAGGTAATTGTACCTCCGTTGACCTGGATTTCTGATGTTGCATCAGTCCTCCAAAATGGTTTTACACCGGTATTTGTGGATATTGATCCACAAAGTTTAGCTATGCATCCTAAGCAAATTTTGGAAAAAATTACGGATAAAACTAGAGCAGTTTTTTTAACTCATGTTCAGGGATTCGATGGTTTGACAGATGAATTGGTCGCCGAGTTGGAACGAAGAAATATCCCTCTAATTGAAGATGTTTGTGAGTCGCATGGTGCAACGCATAACGGGCGGCGCCTGGGTAGTATTGGATGGATTTCAAATTTTTCGTACTATTATGCTCATCATATGAGCACCATCGAAGGTGGAATGATCTGTACTAACGATCCGGAAGTATACCAGTATGCGCGTATGCTGCGATCGCATGGAATGGTTAGAGAATCTAATGATGAAAATTTGCGAAATAAGTATAAAAATGAGTTTCCAGAATTAAACCCTGACTTTATTTTTGCTTTTCCTGCCTATAATGTTAGATCCACCGAGTTAGGTGGAATTCTTGGAAGATCTCAATTAAAGCGTTTAGATGACAATGTAGAAAAAAGAACGCAAAACTTAAAAAGATTTTTGAGCAGAATTAACAAAGATGTTTATCGCACTGATTTTAAATTGGATGGTTCAAGTAATTATGCATTTAATTTGATTTTAAAGAAGGCTGATCCAAAGTTTGCAGAATTTCTAATGAATGGCATGAGAGCTGCAGGGATTGAGTTTAGAAGAGGTAGTGCAGGGGGTGGTAATCAGTTAAGACAACCTTATTTAAATGGTATTATTCCTAAAGATTATCATAAACAATTTAAAGAAACTGAGCACATACATTTTTATGGTTTTTATATAGGGAACTTTCCCGACTTATCTGAAAAAGAAGTTGATGAGATATGTAGTATCTTAAATAAATTAGCTATAGATGCATCTTGTGAAGTTGCTCTATGACAATTGATACGGCTATTGTTTTAGCTGGTGGCTTGGGGACACGATTACGCTCTTTGGTAGCGGACGTTCCCAAACCTATGGCCCCAGTTGGATCAAAACCTTTTTTATCTTATTTAATGAATTACTGGTATTCCCAAGGAATTAGACATTTTATATTGTCTGTTGGATACATGCACCAAGTGATTATTGACTATTATGGCTCATGCTTTTTGGATGCTAAAATCTCATACGCCGTTGAGCAAGTGCCATTAGGAACCGGAGGTGGATTATTGCTAGCCTCTCAGCAATATAAATCAAATCATTCGGTATTGGTTCTAAATGGTGATACTTATTTTAAGGTTTCCTTGAAAGCATTGGAAAATTTTGCTTCTCAAAATCAAGCAGAGGTACTGTTTTCTGCTTTTGAATCCAATAACACCCAACGGTATATGCCCCTAGATGTAGGTCTGGATGGTCAGTTGAATTTTGCTATAAATCGTAATATTAAAACCCGATCATCACCGATTTGGGTAAACGGTGGGGTATACTTGATTAAACCCTCGTTGCTACAGACGTTAAATTTTAATCAATCTGAGAAATTTTCTTTAGAACGAGATGTTTTTAACATGTTATATGAAAAAAATATACCAATCTATGCAAAACTATTTCATGAGAGTTTTATAGATATTGGATTACCCGATGATTATTTGCAATTTCAGCAATCGCAATTTAAAGAAACGATTTAACGGAGACAAAATGAATGTAAAGGACGCTTTCAAATCGAATCTTCAAGCATCAATTGAAGCTTCCCGTAGTTTGATTCAAGATGAAATGTTTATGAATCAATTTGAGGAGGTTGCGCAACTGATTATTCACAAGTATCGTTTAGGGGGGCGTTTATATATTGCGGGGAATGGCGGTTCAGCTGCAGATGCACAACATCTTGCAGCTGAGTTTGTAAGCAAGCTTGCTAAAGACAGGGATCCTCTGCCAGCAGAGGCGTTGACTGTTGACAGCTCTATCCTAACGGCAATTGCTAATGACTACGGATATAATAAAGTATTTTCTCGTCAACTGATGGCCAAAGCAAAGTCAAATGATGTGTTTCTTGCTATTTCAACATCTGGCCAATCTGAAAATATTATTGAGGCTTTAAAAGTATGTCTCGTAAAAGGGATTCCATCTATTCTATTATCAGGTCACCAGGGCGGAGAGGCAAAACATTTTGCGAATTATAATCTAATCGTTCCAGGTAAGTTTACAAGTACTATTCAAGAGATGCATATTATGGTTTACCATACATTATGTGAATGCGTGGAAAAGGCAATGTTTTTTGAAAATATTGAAGAAAGAGAAACAACATTAATTTAGTGTAAATTTAGGGATAAAAAAATGAGTCATAATATTTTAGTTACAGGTGGGGCAGGCTATATCGGTTCAGTATTAGTCCAAGATTTATTAAACTCTGGTCATAAAGTTACCGTTCTCGATAATTTTTATTATAAACAAACCAGCCTACAACATATTTGTTATCATCCCAATTTCAATGTAGTCAAAGGTGATATTCGCGTCAAAGAAACTGTAAAGTCAGTTACTAAAGATGCTGATATTATAATTCCGTTGGCTGCTTTAGTAGGTGCGCCATTATGTAACCAAGATCCTGTTGGTGCAACAACGATTAATCACGATGCCATTGAAATGATGTTGTCATTGATAAGTAAAGATCAAAGAATCTTAATGCCTACAACCAATAGCGCATATGGTTCTGGAGATGAGAATAATTTCTGTACAGAAGAATCTCCTTTGCGACCTATGTCTCTATATGCCAAGGAAAAAGTCAAAGTTGAAGAAAAGTTATTACATCATACAAACGCTATTAGTTTCAGATTAGCGACTGTATTTGGAATGTCTCCACGGATGAGAATAGATCTATTGGTAAATGACTTTACCTACAGAGCAGTTAATGATCGTTTTATTGTTCTTTTTGAAAGTGGATTTAAGCGAAATTACATTCATGTTCGTGACGTTTCCCGTGTTTTCCAACATGCTATTGCTAATTTCGAGTCTATGAAAGGAAATATTTACAATGTAGGCTTGTCAGACGCAAATTTATCTAAGAAAGAATTATGTGAACGAATTCAAAAACAAATTCCGGATTTTGTTGTTATTGATGCGCCAGTAGGAAAAGATCCTGATCAGAGAAACTACATTGTTTCAAATGAAAAACTAGCTAAGACTGGTTTTCAAACAACAGTGTCTATTGATCAGGGAATTTCTGAATTAATTAAAGGCTATACTATGATTAAAAATACACTTTATAGCAATGTGTAGTTATTGATAAAAATAAAGCAAGATTTGGCCCTTGGGTTTGTTGAATCCTGGGTAAGTCGTCCACTATATATGCATTTATACGCTTATGGTAAAACAACTGATAAAAATCTTGCTTTATGGGCTGCTATTAAAGCTCACTTTCAGTTTATCTTTGTGCATGAAGTACTACAAGTTTCACCAAAGAGGGCGTTTTTTAGATGTCTGAGTTAAATAGATGTTTTGATTATATTATAGTTGGATCTGGTATCGTAGGTTTAAGTGTTGCCTACGCACTTCTGCAAAAAAATCCCAAAAATAAAATTGCGGTTTTAGAAAAGGAAAAAGACCTAGGGATGCATGCTAGCGGTCGAAATAGTGGTGTCTTGCATTCCGGTATTTATTATCGAGAAGATAGTCTGAAAGCCAAAGTATGTGCTTTGGGAGCAACACGAATCAAATTATTTGCTAAGGAATATGGTATTCCTCTATTTAATGGTGGAAAAGTAATCGTACCAACCGAGTTAGACCAATATTCTACCCTAGATAATTTGATGCGAAATGCTTTTGCTAATGGAATAGAAGCAGAGATAATTGATCAAAAACAATTATTAGAACTTGAGCCAATGGCTTTTCCAGCAGAAAAATCAATATATTGCCCAACTACCTCAGTAATTGACAACAAGGCTGTATTAAACAAGCTTAGACATATTTTAGAACAAGGAGGGGTTAAATTAATTTACCAGTGTAAGGTATCTAAGGTTTTTTCTTCAAACAAAAAGCTTTTAACAACACAGGGTGAGTATCAATATCAATATTTATTTAATTGTGCTGGCGCATATGCGGACCAAATTGCAAAACACGAGGGTTTGGCACATAACTATACTTTATTGCCATTTAAAGGCATTTATTACAAAATGTCGTCAGAATCGGCTAGTAACATTAGATCAAATATCTATCCTGTTCCAAATATCGCTACTCCTTTTTTAGGTGTTCATTTTACTCGCTCCATCAATGGGGATGTTTATATAGGCCCTACAGCGATTCCAGTTTTAGGTAGGGAAAACTATTATGGTTTGAAAGGAGTGAGTTTTTTTGAGACCTTGGAGCTTATTTCACAGCTAGGAAAACTATTTTGTTCAAATGAAAATGATTTTCGAAATATCGCCAAAAATGAGCTAATGAAATATTCCAAAAATTTTTTTTATCAGTGTGCAAAAAAATTGGTTCCTTCATTAGGTATTAATGATTTAATTGTATGTTCAAAAGCAGGCATTCGTCCCCAACTTATGAATAAGAAGACAAAAAAACTTGAAATGGACTATATTTTCGAGCAAACGTCATCATCTATCCATGTGCTTAATGCAATATCTCCAGCATTTACAAGTTCATTCGCATTTGCAGATATGATCGTAGATAAAGCAAACATTAATTAATTTAATGACTGCTAATTTTTTAGTTTAGCAAGGAGTAAATGAATATGGAACATTTGTCACACATAACCCTAATGTACAGCCAATTTATATTAATAAACATTATTTTAGTAATTATAGGAAGACGTATCACAAGCTGTTTTCCTATGGAGATAGAAAAGCAATATGGAGAATATTTAAATCCCATATTAGGGCTAGCTTTTTTAGTTTTAATTTCAACGCTATATGGGTGGCTTTTCGCTTTCAATTTTGCAGCCTCAGCATGCTTGATTTTTTGTCTATTAGGTTTTTGTCTTTACCATGAGAACTCTTATCGTGAATGTTTAAGTCAAATTTTTTTAGTTATTATTTTTTCATGTATATGCGCGTTACCAATTATGTATTTTATTATTCGCTATGATGGGTTTAATCCGGCAACTGATATCTTTACATACTTAGCGCAATCGCAATGGCTACAAAATCACCCTTTCAAGGAAAAAGCTATTCCATCTGGCTTTTTCCCGTATTTAACTCAGATTTCATTGTATCAAAGTACAGGCTCTCGCATGGGATCAACATTTATTTTGGGGTTTTTCCAGTCTTTATTTCATGTCAAATGGTCGTACAATATATATATTACAACAGTCTCGATCGCACTTTCTTCAGGCTGCTTAGCTTTTGCGGTCTTTATAAGGCAAGTTGTCTCCTTAAATCGTTTAATTATTTTATTGTTATGCTTGTTTCCTGCTTATTCTCTGAATGGATATGTTTTTGGAGCTCAGTGGGGATTTTTTCCACAAACATTTGGACTAAGCTTTCTAGTTGGCGTAATGGCAATCTTGCCAGTCCTAATAGAATATAACTTAAAAAACAATGTTTCATTTAAAAAAAATACTATATATATATTTCCATTATCATTAGCTTCAGCAGCTTTCCTATTTGCTTATAATGAACCTTTTTTAATTTTCGCCCTTGCTTTGGCAATATATTTTTTCTTTCTCATTATCTATGAAAAAGAAAAAAGACTTTTGCTTTGCAATTTAATTTTTATTTTTTTTCTAGAAACAGTGTTATTAACCAATTATGAATTTTTTCGAGTTGTAAAAAACTTAAGTCAAACGTTAGGGATTGTTAACCACCTGGGCGGTATCGGATGGCCCGTATTGTGGAAGCCATGGCAGTTTGCAGCTTTTAGTTTTGGTTTATACGATGATTTATTAAGATATTTCGAGATGGTTTCATTAATAATATTTTCTATTATGATGCTTTTTATTTTAATAGGTTCTTTTAATTTGATAAAAAACAACAAAAATTCCAAATACCTACTGTCTTTACTTTACTCTCTAGAATTTGTTTTTTTTATATGTTTTGTTAAGTTTAGATATTTTACGGCATCTCCAACGCCTAATGAGATTGGTTTTACTTTTATGCAGTTTAAAATAGCAAAGTATGCTTCACCATTTTCTATTGCCTTATTGCTCGTAGTACTAGCTGATTATGTACAAAACCACATCAAATACAAAAAGCATTTTTTTGTATTATATTCCTTGTTAGCCATCATTAGCGTAACTTATCTTTTACCTAAAAATATGAGTAGATTGTATAGTGGTTTTGCAAATCAAATGGGAGTTGAGAAAAACATATTTGCTAGCTATATGAAACTTCGTGACTATGTTAAAGCACATCCATCTTTAGAGCCGCTTTATATTGATTTAGGACCATCGGGCCATAAGTTACGGCAAATTATCTCTTATGTCTTGTATGACACTAAAATTGCAAGCAACTATTCTGATGATGGTTATATTGTTGGGCAATTACCTTTGGAGGATGTTGTTATGCGTCCTGAGAATACAAATTCAACCATTGTCCTTGATGATGTATTTTTAACTACATTAAGTAATAAAATGATAATTACTCCATTTATAATAATGAAAAAACCCTATTCTTATACTAAGTTAGTAAGCAGTATTGGTGGTTATAATTTAGAAAGATCGGATCAGGATACATGGAATTGGGTTGAAGATAGTATTTCTTTTCGATATCAGTCATTTGGAAAGTTTAAGCCCAACAAGGTTGTTTTTGAATTGTGTTCTTCCCCTCGGAATTTTATTATAACTATTAAGGATTTACATAAAAATCAAATTTTGTCCAAGAAACTTTACCATTTTGAACATGGTATTATTAATCTGTCATTCAATTTAATTGATCAAAATGAGTTTATAATCAATATCAGTGCTGACGGAGAATCAGGAATGCTTTCTCAAAGTGATTCGAGAAAGGCTAAGTTTAGAATTGTAAATGTTCGGGTTAACTATTAATTTTTAGGATATGTAAATATGAATAAAAAACACCCCTTGCTTTCTATCGTATTATCATTTTATAACGAAGAAAATATATTAAATGAATTAATATCAAGATTAAAAATAGTATTGGATGGATTGGTAAATGCCACCCAAATTTCAAATTATGAATTAATATTTGTAAATGATAATTCCACCGATAATTCAGAGGAAATAATAAAAACACACATAACCCAAGGGAATATTGTTTTGGTAAATATGACAAGAAACTTTGGGGTTTCAGAATGTGTTATGGCTGGTTTAAGACAATCAAAAGGTGATGCTGTTATTTATATGGATGCTGATTTGCAAGATCCCCCCGAACTCATTCCTGAATTACTAAACAAATGGAAAGAGGACGCTTCAATTGAGGTGGTATACACTACTCGAATTCGTAGAAAGGGTGAACATCCTTTAAAATTATTTATTACAAAAATTGGATATCGATTGATTAATAAAATATCGGATATAGATTTACCAGTGGATTCTGGAGATTTTAAATTATTATCAAGGAATGTCGTCGATCATATTAACTCCTTAAAAGAACATAAGCCTTATATGCGAGGCCTGGTTAGTTGGGTTGGATATAAACAAGCCCCAGTTTATTACGAGAGAGATGCACGTTTCGATGGTCGTGAAAATACTAAAAATTCCGTATTAAGTAGAAAGGTTATTTATTATTGGTTAGATAGGGCTTTAATTTCCTTTTCTGATGCACCTTTAAAAATTATCTTATTACTTGGGTTTCTATTATCCGGTATTTCTTTAGCCTATATTTTTGTGATTTTGTTCCAAAAAGTAATGGGATGGTATTTGCCAGGTTGGCCAGCTGTAATGTCTGCAATTTTACTTCTGGGTGGAATACAAATGTCTATGATGGGTTTTATAGGACTCTATGTTGGTGCAATTTTCCGTGAGGTTAAGGGTAGGCCCCAATATATAGTTAAAGAAGTCATTGAGGAAAAAGAATAATATATCGATATATTAACTAGTTTACAGGATTCAATGTGGGTAAATTTTCAAAAGTAGTCATTCTCGATCGAGATGGTGTAATTAATTATGACTCTCCTCAGTATATCAAATCTCCTGAGGAATTTATTCCTATCCCTGGAAGCCTTGAGGCAATTGCGAGGTTAAATGTTATGGGATTTCGTGTCGGTGTAGCAACAAACCAATCTGCATTAGCCAGAGGACTACTCGACCTTTCTACGCTAGAGAAAATTCATTTTAAAATGAATTCAAAAGTTATAGATGCAGGCGGCAAAATTGACTATATTGAGTATTGCCCGCATTTACCATCAGATGGTTGTTACTGTCGAAAACCCAACCCTGGAATGCTTATTAATTTAGGCGAAAAATTTTGTGTCAATTTAACAGATATGTATTTTGTTGGAGATAAAATGTCTGATGTCAACGCAGCATTAGCAGTTAAATCTAGCCCAGTATACATTCAGCCTAATTTAAAAGACTCTGATTCAATCATTGCCCCTAATACTTTATTATTTCGGAATTTATTGGGTTTTGTGAATTATCTGGAATCGATACATTCCAGCACAGATGTTAACTGAGGAATTCAATGGTATTTACATCGGCAATTTTTGTTTTTTTATTCTTGCCTATTTTTTTAATATCTTATGTCATTTTTCCAAAAAATATAAAATGGCAAAATCCGTTAATTCTTTTATCTAGTCTGTTTTTTTATATTTGGGGCGAACCACAATATATTTTTTTGGTGCTGATAAGTTGTGGGGTAGATTGGTTCTTATCCCTGCTTTTGATTCCAAAAGCAAAACTATCAGATAAAAGTAAAAAATTTATTTTAACAGTAGCTATTATTTTAAACCTTTCCCTACTGGTATTCGCCAAATATTTGCATTTTATTTTTCATGATCTTTTAAATTTTTCTAATGAGGTTTCTCATACAGCTGCATTTGATAGTAGTTTGCCTCTTATCTTAGGAATATCGTTTATTACATTTCATAAAATAAGTTTTTTGGTTGATAGTTATAAACAAACATATTCTAGACACCCTGATTTTTTAGAATATTTGATTTATATATTCTTATTTCCACAGCTGATAGCTGGTCCAATTGTTAGGTATCATACAATTGGACAACAAATTTATTCTAGAACTTTTAGCTATGATAATTTCTATCAAGGATTAGTTAGATTTATCATTGGGCTTGGTAAAAAAACATTATTAGCAGATCCTCTTGGTATAACAGTTGACCATGTTTTTTCAATTGATGTTCATTTCCTGCCTTCTTCTGTTTGTTGGCTATCAATTTTTTGTTATAGCTTACAAATTTATTTAGATTTTTCAGCTTATTCAGATATGGCCATTGGCCTGGCAAAAGTTATGGGTTTTAATTTTCCTGAAAATTTTAATTATCCATATTGCGCAAAAAGCATCAATGACTTTTGGAAAAGATGGCATATTAGTCTAACCAGTTGGATGCGTGAATATCTATATATACCTTTAGGTGGGAATCGACGAGGATCTTTTAGAAATTTTCTTAATTTATGGATTGTTTTTTTGCTCTCTGGAGTTTGGCATGGGGCAAATTGGACATTTATTATCTGGGGCGCATACCATGGATTTTTTTTGACCATTGAAAAAACGCAACTATTCTACTGGGTTCAGCAAAAAATAAATATACCCAAAGTATTTAGTCAGGTTATTACTTTTTTTATCGTAATGAATGGCTGGATATTTTTTCGTTCCCCCAATTTAGCCTTTGCGATAGAATTTATTAAAAAAATGTACTCATTTGGATATTACTTAAAATCGTATCCGTTTTCGCTTGGGAGCGTATTTTTCAATCAAACAATTATTGTTTTGATGATAGGTTTTTGTATTTCTTTTATTCCTATGAAGAATTTTATTTTTTGGAATAGTCATGTTGAAGGCTATAATGAAAATTTACTAATAAGCAATGCTCGGTTTTTAATATCTTGTGCACTACTTTTGATTACAGGTGCATATATATTGAGTACAAGTTATTCCCCATTTTTATATTTTAGGTTCTAAAAATGTTCAAAAAATTTCGATTAAAAAAAAACAATATTTATGCTCTACTTTTTGTCTGTATTCTCAGCTTTCCTTTTTACCAAATGGTTTTCAAATCTTTCAAGGAGCTGAATTTAGATGGTTATGTTGATCCGATACCAGAAAAACCAACTCTGGTATTAAAAAATATTGGAAATAAATCCTTTCAAAGTTGGTTTGAAAAATTTTTTAATAATCATGTCGGATTTAGAGCAGTAATTATCAGATCTATTAATTCGGTCCATTTTAAATTATTTCACGAGATGCATAATCCTTTTTTGAATATTTTTTATGACTCTCAGCGGGGTTTAGTATCAAATCTGGCGGTTGATGCGTGGAATTATGAGGCAAGACATTCTAATGAGATGAGAGTTAAATATTTGCAGGAGGCTAAAAGAATTGCCAGGGTAAGTGCTATTTTAGCTCATGAAGGAAAGTTTTTTGTTTTTGTTGAAGCATCAAGTAAAGCATATATTTACCCTAAGTCTTTTCAACCAAAATTTCTTGATGTATATGATGAAGCAAGTTACAAATCCTTTATACAAGCCTTGAAAAAAGCAGGGGTAAATTATATCGATACAAGAGCGTTATTAAAACAAGATGAAATCAAACATCACAGAGAGATGTTTTCATTTGGAGGCTTGCATTGGAATTTTTATTCAGGTTTTTTGGTTGCCAAAGCAATTTTTGAAAAAGGCAGAAATTCAGGATTCAATCTTCCAGATTTATTTTGCAAACAATTTGATATTTTGACGCAATTATATCATGTTGATAATGATGGATTGGTTCTATTAAATCTTCTGAACCCTTTAAATTTACTTCATGCAAGTATATTTCCTAACCAGGTTTATATGAAAGCTAAAAATTTCAAGCCATTAAAAATTGTTTACATTGGGGATAGTTTTTCTGAACAGATTAAGTATTCACTCAAAACTTCTAAAGTGTATTCTCAGATAATCATGTCAGATTATTTTAAAACCCGCCATATTGAAACAGAAGACCCTCATTTAATCCAAGAGTTCAATTCAAAACAAACTGACGATTTACAAAAACTCTTGATGAGCGATATTAAAAATAGTGATATGGTAATTTTGGAAGCAGTAGATTATAATCTGGTGACTAATTTATCTTATGGGTTCACAGAATATTTTTTACAAAACTATAAATAAAAATATTCCATCTATACTGCGCGCGGCCACAAACTGAGGTTTTCCTTAATCCCCAACTATGCTAATGTATCCTGCAAAGAAATTAGACATGGTGAAATGGTGCGAAAAGGTTATGGATGGGTCTATGATCCTCAAAGTGGTGGAACTAAAATATCCGAAAATAATAAATGGATGTTTCAACAGCAAGCAGAGAAATTTTCTAAAGACCGCCTATGGTCTTCAGAATATGAATTAATAGTTCGGTTTAAAAGTCAGTTTTGTTACCTTTGTGCCTTAAAAAAGGGCGAAAGCAAACCATTTCCAATAGGGCGTTTGCGCTACTTCAGAGATAACGTGTGGAGTTTAGCCTTTTTTACTTATAGCAATGAAACTTATCAGCCCTGTATTTTCTTAAATGGCGAGTGGGAAGGCACCCTGGAAGAAGGTATTGCAGTATGTGAAGCACATATAGGCGATTAGGCTGCTTTTTTGATTTGTTCCTCTGTGAACAACTGAAATTTGAGCGTTAACAAAGAATCCAGCTGTTTTTGATGAGTAGAGCCCATAGTGGAAAGAAAATGACTGATAGCGCCACTGAACTCTTTGAAATTGTTGTAATATTTTGAGTAAAGATATTCATTTTTTGTTAGTTTCCATAGGCGCTCAATAAGATTAAGGTTTGGAGAATATGGGGGCAGAAACAAGAGCTCTATACCCAATTTTTCAGCAAGCTCCATGACCAGTCGACACCGTTGATATCGGGCGTTATCTAACACAATGGTGATGGGTAATGTGCTTGTATTTGTAAGTTTTCTTAGCAACTCACACACTTGAATTGAAGTAATGTAAGAATCATTGGTAATCATGATGAGCTCTTTAGTTATGGCGTTGAGCGCACCTAACACGTTAAAACGTTGGCGACCTGAAGGGGTTCTAACGAATATTCGCGTAAAACTCCAAAGGTAACCTAAAAAAGCACCCAGAGCAAAATGGGCGGCATCGACAAAGTATACAGAGCGCTTCCCTATTTTAGCTTCTTCAAGTCGTGGTTGTAATAACTCGTCATGAAATTTTTGTTGAGCGTCAATATTGACCTTTGACGGGACGCTATTTACCTTACGCCATTTTATACTTATTTTTTTTAAATATGACCGCATTTGAGTGTTTTTTAAGGTTAATCCACTAAGTTTATCTACTTCTTTGCTGCTTATGCAATAGTTGCAACAGGATTATTTTTAAAGTATTTTTTTATTTGGCCGTCGAAAGGATTTAATTTGCTTTCCGGGTTGCTAAATTTCAGCTCCGTTAATCTTCAAATACCGCCATCCAGATAATTGTGAACATAGCCTGTTATGGCATTTTCACATAAACACGTGATGTTCTCGATTTGGTCGTTAGGCGTATTTTCAGACCTTAAAAAGAAAAAAAGTGCTCGTCGCCGAATAAGGGGATGAATATGATTTTGCTGTAAATCTTTTAATTGAGCCTGCGATTCGCCTGATAACACAACCCTTAGCATCAACATTCCACTGCAATTTAAGATTGCAATATGATTACATTTTGTTCAGAAGTGTCAAGGGGTTAAAACCACATTTTGTGCCCGCGCGCAGTATAGCTTTCCCATAAATATGTCCCTTTTTTTTCTTTGGTAACATTATTTATGATGAAACGAATCAACTTTTTCCTGTTTTGCGTAACATTTTGATGCAATTCGTTGACGTGTTCAATACTGGAAAAATTAAATAACCGAACTATAATTAAACTATAAGATATTTATTTTTACATTAAGGATATTAAAATGCAAACAGATGCTGAAGATGAAAAAGTTGTGACTGGTCGAATAGGTGAGATAATCGGACTGATGCAGGATATAAATAAAAGGTTGCAGTCAATAGAAGTATATCAAAGACAAGACCCTGCTCTACTAGAGAGTACGTACAATCCTATTGGCAAAGTAATAGAATCTTTTTTTAAATATATTAACGAAGACGCGGTTTCCGGTTTAACTGAACAGGGAAAAAAAGCGTTGTATGAGGGTATTTTTCAAGCAATAGGGGATAGCGAGTTACTTTTTTTAGCGGATGACCTGTGTAAGGGTGATCGTGTAGATGCGGATATGTTATTGGTTTGTGCTAGTCGAGCTAGTCGAGAAAGAAAATCATTCTTATTTCTATGTAATACGGCATTGATAAGAAATATTTTGAATACAGGCGCACAGATACCTAGCGTCGTTAACTTAGGTATTCTTCATCATTATACGGTCAGCCGTATAGGCGATGAATCTCAAATACAGGGTGAAGAGCCGGTAATTATGCTTACTGGAGTTAGTCACAATGCAGCAAATAAGACGGTAGAACAGGTACTCGAAACAATTCCTAGATTAATTAATGACAATATAAAAAATATCAGCTTAAAGGTGGTTTTACGGTGCTGTAGTGGAGGACAACAAGCTCATCTTCCATCCCAAGGTTCACCACGACCACTAACAACGGTGTATCCTCTTGGACTATTGCCTGCTAAATCTCTGAATCTAAAAGAGGCAATAGATCTGCACCGTAATCTTTCTGATAGTTTTGAGTCTGATGAGGTATTGAGAAATGCTATATTTCAGGAAGCGCTCACTAAAGGTGACAAGATCCTGGTAAGGCAAGATGAAGGAAGTTCAGAAACTAAAATATTCTTACCTAAAGAGAAATCTCCGATATGCGTGAAAGACTTTCCTATATTAAGAGTTGCAAGGCAACAACTTCAACAACAAGATAAAGCAATTTTTGAGAACTTCTCCAAACAATTAATCATTTTTTTAGGTGGTCAATTTGAACATAGCACTCCCATTTATATAGATCCTTTTCAGGTGTCTCTTGTTGCGGGGCAATGTTATGAACATCAGAACCAATGGAATCAAGGAGTAAAATTAGTTGGAAAGTCCTTGCTTAAAGAGTGGGAGAAACCCAGCTCATCCTCACCTGGAGAGGCGCTTCAAGGATTATCGAAAAAATATTTTCAAGGATTCTTTGCGCCGGCAAATAGTTTGAAAGATAAAATGCGCATTCACAAGGATACTTATGCGGGAAAATTACTTGCTGCAATCAGAGGAGGTGGGTATGTAAACGTTTTTAAGACTTATTATGGTTGTTACAACGCATATAAGGATCGAATGGTCCATGAGTCAAATTCACATGATATATCTGACCCGAAATCTATCACTGTGACTCGTGCAAATAACTTTATGGAGCCCGTGTCTGAAGATGGGGCAAAAGCAAAATCTTCTTCGAAAGGAGTCGGTGGCGTGGCCAAAAATTGAACCAGCAGTGTGAAATATAACTATTGGCTCATTTTAAGATGTCAATGGGCTATTAATTTCAACGCCGGTTGCTACAAAAAAAACAATCCATGCCCCGCTGTTTATTACATCGGTTGACTACCCCACATAGTATCACGGCTCACCTCAACAGCTTTAGGGCAGCTGGCATTCATACCATCTCTATCCATTGCAAGAATAGTGCGATCAGGACCTGCTCTATAGTCAGCATAATAAGCCTTAAACTCCGCTACGCAGGGGTTTTCTTTGATTAAGTCAAGTAATAGCTGCGCGTAGCTGCCAACCGGCATGGCGGTGACATCTTTTAAAGTAATTGTAGTTGTAAAGATACTATTATATTTTATCTTAGGTGATTTTAAGTGTAGCTTGTCTACATCCCATTCCTCTAATGCATCAATAAATACTTTCTTAAAACTTTTAAGCCCTTGCTCTAACATAGATCTATTACGTCCAAACTTATGTATATCTGATGAACATTCCATCTTAATGGAAAAAGGATTAATATGGGGTATCTGTTTATTTAATGCAGGCCAGTTTTGAATTAATGCTTGAGCAAATTGTGTAAAGCTCTCTGGACCAGTTAGCTCAGGGAAATCATCTTCATTAAGTGTGATGGGTTCCGCGCCTTCAACAGGCAGATATAGTTCGGTCACGCATTGGTTCTTTATCATCATTTGTTTTATTATGAGATTTTTTTCCAATTCACTCTTTGTGGGAGTCTCTTGAACAAGCACCTTAATCCGCATAGGGTAGGCCTTGGTTTCTTTTAGTGCAGGGATTTTTTCCTCCCCAGGTAGCTCAACGCCATAACAAGATCGTAAAACCACTTTTACATGGTCGGTCGGCGACAGGCACGTACTGATAAATCGTGGAATGTATTGAATAACATCTATCACGGCCTGTTTTATTTGGGGATCGCAAGTGGTTTTCATTGGTTGAGTACCTAGAACAGCATCTAAATCAAGTGGGAGATAATGATGGATTATACCTAGGTTAACGACTTGTTGTATTGGAACCTCTAGATCGATTAATTCCTTACACATGTTTATGTCAAATAAGAACAATTGTCGATTTTCTGTTTTACTGCATTGATTTGCACGCCTTGCACACCCTAATAACACATCAGAATCTAAAGCTTGAACACAGAAAAGCATCTCTAGCGTCTTCTCATTAAAGGAAGAGAAGAGCGTTAGATATAGCTGTTTTTTAAAAGCTTTTATTAAGAATGGATCCGTTATGGTGGAATGAGGGGCTAACTGATGTATAAAATCAAAATATGCTTGTATTTCAGTCATTAGAGGGTTGTATTCAGCTTCATTTTGTACATCATCATCCTTCGCGTATATCTTTATAGCCGTCATCATTCTGTAAATTAGGCTCATTTTTGAGATAATTTGATTGGAAATTTCGTTTATCAGCGCAGCGTTACTTTGTAAAAAAGCATCTGCTTTTTCTTGTTTTTCCGCTTGACAATCTTGCATTCTGAACATAATAGCGCCTTTGGTTATGATTTTTGCTTTAAAATAAATCTTGGGGGGTTGATATGTCAAACCTTAACCCATCTGTATAATACCAGATATGGGGCTTTATACAATACATGATGGGTAGTAAATGTTCAAAAGAAGAGAGTGAAGGGAATCGGTTAGTGTGTCAAGGTTTCTGTAAAATCATGAAGGTCTAGAAAAGAAGAAAGCCATCCGTTAAACTTCATGTATATTTTCTGACGATAGAAAAGAAGGTGAAACAAATGTCTTTAAATGTGAATGATGCCAAATTTTTAGAAATTATGGAATTATTTGTGAAGTAAAGCAGGTTTTACAGAAGAAACGACGCACTATCCTGTAATGTTTTGCAGGGTTAAAAACTCCATTCCATTGCCATGCCGCTATTTATTTTATGCGGGTGAATTTGGAATCGCGGTCAATAACGGTTAAGATTTCAGTTTTACTGACAGTGTAGCCCTCCCAATCGCCGATACGATGGGACTTCTCATCAACGATTTTAGGAAGCTCAGTAAAATCTATACGACCACCAGTGTTTCTTTTAATTGCACGGCTTATCGTCTATACATCTTTCTTTTTAAGAGGAGTTCCCATGAAACCTTAGGTCTTGAGTCACGTGAGGGCTTTTGTCCCAATACTCTCCTGGGTTCGTCCATTGAGACTATCAATTTTTCGTGACTCACTCTCGCTTTTTTCTAGTTTATATCCACTATTGCACTTTGAGATTGAAATGGCGCCATAATTTTTTCTTTGGCAATCTGATCAACAATCACAGATGGGGGGATGTTTTCTTTGATAGAGCGTAAAGAGATATCAATAACCCTTGAATAAATATCATGAATTTGTTTCTCAATCTCAGAGTCTGTAGTTTGTAGATAACGACCCGCAGCATAAATTAAACCACCAGCATTAATAATATAATCAGGAACATATAAAATATTTTTGTCATGCAGCGCATACGCCATAGAAATATCTATCAATTGATTGTTGGCAGCACCTGAGACAACTTTACATCGCAGTTGATTGATAGATTGTGCGTTAATGATACTGCCTAAGGCACAAGGGATGAAAACATCACATTCTAGGGTATGAATTTTTTCGGGAGCGATAGCAGTTTGTTGAAGTTCCTGCGCGAGATATTCGGTTTTTTGTTCATCAATATCGGCAATGTATAATTTTACACCCGCATCAGTCAATATTTTAGCAAGACTCTTGCCGACATGACCAAGGCCTTGTATTGCCATGGTGAGTCCACTTAAATGGTCTTGATTGAATTTGACTTTGCATGCAGCCTTTATACCTTCCATAACCCCATAAACAGTAGAGGGTGAGGGGTCTCCATAATAATCAGAGCGACTGGCAAGATATTGTGTTCGGGTCGCTATAATATCCATGTCCGAAAGTTCTGTGCCTGAATCTAGAGCCGTGATGTAACGCCCATTTAATGAATTTACAAATGCACCAAAGGATAGCATGTAGTCTTCGCGGGAGAAGGGTTGTTTTGGCTTAAGAATAACAGCTTTACCGCCACCTAAGGGAAGATTTGCCATCGCCGCTTTATAACTCATCCCTTGAGCTAATCGTATCGCATCTAAAATGGCTTGTTCGCCGTTATCATAATGTACAAAGCGAAGACCTCCTAATGCAGGTCCTAATTTTGTATTATGAATAGCAATAATCGCTTGCATACCCGTTTTTTGGCAGTTCTTAAAATAGATTTCCCCAAATTGGTGTTCAGCGATAAGTTTAAAAATGTCAGTCATGGGTCGAACCTTTTATTTAAAAATATGTTAAAATAATATTATTGAAAGTATATTCTTTTTTTGGGGATAATACTAAAGATGATTGAGAATTTTAAAGTCATTGCACACCGCGGCGCCTCCAGATATGCGCCTGAAAATACAATGTCGGCTTTTTGTAAAGCCCATGAGATGGGCTGTTTTTATATTGAATGTGATATTGCTTTTAGTAAAGATGGGGTGCCATTTATATTTCATGATAATCATTTAAATCGCACCACCAATGGAAAAGGCAAAGTCTCTCAACTCACTTGGCAGGACATGAATAGCATCGATGCTGGTTCCTGGTTTTCTCCTGACTATACTGGAGAGAAACTTGTTAGCTTGAAACAACTTCTCGATTGGCATCAAAAGACTGAAAAAATGATTAATTTAGAAATTAAACCTATCAAAACGTCATTACTAAACGAGTATCTAGATGTCATTTTAAATGAAGTGGATCAAGCAAAGCATTCAAAAGGTTTGATATTCTCAAGCTTTCAAGCTGAAATATTAAAACGACTCCATGTAGTCGATCAAACTGTTCCTTATGCCCTTCTTGCTACCAGATGGCATAAAAAACATGTAATTTTTGCGTCGGAAACTGGTTGTAGCCAACTGAATGTAGCACACCACAGTTTATCTCCTAGCGCGGTAGACTTTACGCATAAACAGGGTTTAAAAGTAGGCGCATACACCGTCAATGAGGTTTTACGTGCGCAACAATTGAAAGAGCAGGGTGTAGATGCAATATTTACCGATGATGTACCCTTAATTACAAAGGGGCTACAAGCCCCTTAATCAATTATTTTTTCTTCTTAGGCATGTATAGATCGGTAATCGAACCTGCAAAAATTTCTGCCGCTTGGGCTACTGTCTCTGATAAGGTTGGATGCGGATGAATGGTCAATGCAATATCTTCAACATCACATTCCATCTCAATGGCAAGACTGACCTCAGCAATCAGATCGCCTGCATTCATGCCCACGATGCCGCCACCGATGATGCGCTTTGTATTTGGGCAGAACAATAGTTTGGTTAAACCCTCTTCTTTGTGCATGCTTAAAGCGCGTCCATTGGCTGCCCATGGAAAAATAGATTTTTCATAAGCAATGTTTTGTGCTTTGGCTTCTTTTTCAGTCAATCCTGTCCAAGCCAACTCAGGATCGGTATAGGCAACACTTGGAATACATTTGGGTTCAAAATAGTGTTTTAAACCTGCAGCCACTTCACCAGCAACTTTTCCTTGTGCTACTGATTTATGGGCTAACATTGGTTGACCGACCAAATCGCCGATTGCAAAGATATGAGTTTGATTGGTACGCATTTGATTATCCACAGGGACAAATCCGCGTTCATCGACTTTAACCTGGGCTTTTTCAACTTGTAATGAATTGCCATTGGGACGACGACCGACGGCGACTAGAATTTGGTCAAAACGTCTTGGTTCTTTGGTGGCATGATCACCTTCAAGGGTGACATATAAACCATCTTTTTTCGCATCAATTTTGGTCGCTTTGGTTTTTAGACAAAACTCGATACCTTTTTTTTGCATCTTCTTTTGGAGTACATTAACCAACTCAGTGTCAGCTGATGGTATCAATTGTTCCATAAATTCAACGACAGTGACTTTGGCTCCGAGCGCACGATATACCGTTGCCATTTCAAGTCCTATTATACCACCGCCAAGCACCATGAGGTGACCTTTGATGTCTTTGAGATCTAGCGCACCAGTGGAACTGAATATTCTTGTGTCTTCTGGAATAAAAGGGAAAGTGATCGATTCACTACCCGCAGCTATTATTGCTTGTTCAAACTGAACTGTTTGTGGGCCTGTAGGGCTGCTTATTTCAACTGTATGCGTTCCTGTAAAAACGGCAGTGCCTTGAATGACTGTGACTTGACGTTGTTTAGCAAGCATCGATAAACCACCAGTAAGTTTTTTTACAACACCGTCTTTCCATTCCTTTAATTTTTTGGCGTCAATTTTAGGTGCGCTAAACTCAATACCCTGACTAGACATCTCTTTGGTTTCATCTAAGACTTGTGCTACATGTAAAAGCGCTTTTGAAGGAATACATCCCACATTAAGACATACGCCACCTAAGGTTGAAAATTTTTCAACAAGAAAGACTTTTTTACCTAAATCGGCGGCACGAAAAGCAGCAGTATATCCACCAGGACCACTGCCGATAACAATCACTTCAGTTTGTATTGGTTGTGAACTCATAATAATTCCTTACTCGTTAAAGCATAACTTTGCGAATATCGCTTAGCAATGAAGTTAAATACTTGGTAAATCGGGCACCTTGAGCTCCGTCAATCACGCGATGATCATAAGATAGTGAAAGTGGCAATATCAATCGTGGAACAAATTGCTCATTCTGATAAATGGGTTTAATGGAAGATTTAGATACACCTAAAATAGCCACTTCTGGATGATTAACGATAGGAGTAAATGCTGTGCCGCTAATGCCACCTAAACTTGAAATGGTAAATGTACCACCAGTCATATCAGCAGGCGTTAATGCTTTTTGTCGCGCCTTTTGACTCAGCTCGGCCATTTTAAGTGCCAATTCTTTAACGCTCAATCCTTGGGCATTTCTAATTACAGGTACCACTAAACCTTGTGGGGTGTCTACAGCAATGCCTATATTGATATAGTGTTTAACAATTAGTTCTTCACCATCAGAAGATAAAGAGGCATTGAAATCAGGAAACTCTTGTAATGCTCTTGAAACAGCTTTGCAGATAAATGCCAATATTGTTAACTTGATACCCTCTTTTTCTAACAGGAGGCTTTGTTCTTTTCTAAACAATTCGAGATCAGTAATGTCTGCTTCATCAAATTGGGTGACATGGGGAATTTGAAGCCAAGCGCGATGAAGATTTTTACCACTTAATCGCTTAATTTTACTTAATTGACGCTTTTCAATACTACCAAATTGTGAAAAATCAACCGAAGGGGGCGCTGGCAATGATAGTCCAGATGAAGTGGTTTGTTGTAAGCGCATTTTTACATAGCTTTCTACATCATCTGTCGTAATGCGGGATTTGCGACCCGTACCTTGGACTTCTGCTAAAGTGACCCCCAAAGAGCGGGCCAACCGACGGACTGCAGGTCCTGCTAGAACCAGTTCTGACGATGTGACTTCAACCACAGCCTCTTCAATGGGTTTAGCGATAGGGGCTGCGATTTCAGCTGTTTTTGGCACTTCTTCGGCTTTAACTACTGCCATAGGCGTTGCTTCAGATTCGAGAGTCAAAATTAAGTCACCCTGATTGACTTTGTCACCTAGTTTCACTTGAATGGATTTGACAATGCCGGCCTGGGTGCAGGGTATTTCCATACTGGCCTTGTCTGATTCTAGTGTTAGTAGTGGGGTGTCCACGACAACGGCATCCCCCACTTTAACCATGACTTCAATCACATCAACGCTTGCGCTACTTCCAATATCCGGTACTTTAATGAAATGTTCCATAAATCGTTTATCCTATCGTTTATTGTGTGACTGGATTGGGTTTGTCATTTTGTATTCCATATAATTGGAATGCTTTTTTGACCACATCCGATTTGATTAGACCTTGTTTGCTTAAAGCTTCAAGTGCTGCGATTACAATGAAATGTGCATTAACTTCAAAGAAATAGCGTAAACGTTCACGGGTATCACTGCGACCATATCCATCAGTTCCTAAAGTGACATAGTCACGATTATCTAAATAAGGGCGAATCTGCTCTGCAACCATACGCATGTAATCGGTAGCGGCAATTATGGGGCCAGATGTGGTTTGTAAAAGTTGTTCTACATAGCTCACTTTTGCTTTTTGGCCGGGGTGCATGCGATTATAGTGGTCGATTTCCATCCCGTCACGACGTAATTCGTTAAAACTGGTGACACTCCATACATCTGCTTCGACATTGAAGTCTTTTTTCAATAAGAGCTTCGCTTTTTCAACTTCACGTAAAATGGTTCCACTTCCTAATAGTTGCACTCGATGGTTTTTATTTTCTTCGGCTTTGTGTAAAAGATACATACCTTTAAGAATACCCTCTTCGGCACCTTTAGGCATCGCAGGATGCGTGTAATTTTCATTCATTACCGTAATATAATAATAAACATGCTCATTATTAACATACATGCGTTTTAGACCATCGTGAATGATTATAGCAAGCTCATATGCGTAGCAGGGGTCGTAGGCTAAACAGTTTGGAATCGTCGATGCCAATAATAAACTATGCCCATCTTGATGTTGCAAACCTTCACCTGCTAAGGTTGTTCGACCAGCTGTCCCCCCGATTAGGAATCCTTTCGCTTGCATGTCACCTGCAGCCCATGCCATATCACCAATACGCTGAAACCCAAACATTGAGTAATAAATATAAAAGGGTATCAAGGTTAGATGATTATTGGTGTAAGAAGTTGCTGCCGCCATCCAAGAACAGAATGCGCCGCCTTCATTAATACCTTCTTGCAACATTTGACCATTTTTTTCTTCATGATAGTACATGACCTGTTTGTGATCGACAGGTGTATAAAGCTGCCCAACAGGGGAGTAAATTCCGATTTGTCGAAATAAGCCTTCCATGCCGAAGGTTCGACACTCGTCAGGAACAATAGGCACAATACGTTGGCCAATGTTTTTATCCTTTAAAAGAACAGATAAAATTCGAACAAAGGCCATGGTAGACGATATTTCACGACCATTGGAATCCGCCAATAAAGATTCAAATGCGGTAATAGGTGGAATTTCCAGTTTCTCAAATTCCAGACTTCGTGAAGGCACATAGCCGCCTAATTTTTCCCGCTGTTGATGAATATAGCGGATTTCAGGGCTATCCTCCGGTGGACGATAAAAAGGAATGTCTTGAAGTTGTTCATCAGAAATAGGAATATTGAAACGATCACGAAAATGCGCCAATTGCTCTAAAGTCATTTTCTTTTGCTGGTGGGTTATATTCATCCCTTCACCAGCATCCCCCATACCAAAACCTTTAATGGTTTTTGCAAGGATAATAGTGGGGCGGCCCTGGGTGGTGGTGGCTTCCGAATAAGCTGCGTAAACTTTCTGTTGGTCTAGGCCGCCGCGATTTAAATGCCAGATCTCATCATCTGACATATGGGCCACCATATCAGCAAGTTCCGGATATTTTCCAAAAAAGTGTTCACGGACATAGCTGCCATCGTGCGCCTTATATGCTTGATAATCTCCATCGAGACATTCTTCCATGCGTTTTTGCATGATATGCATTTTGTCTTTAGCAAAAAGGGCATCCCAACTGCCTCCCCATATTACTTTGATAACACGCCAGCCCGCGCCATTGAATAAACCTTCAAGTTCCTGAATGATCTTCCCATTACCCCGCACTGGGCCATCAAGACGTTGTAGGTTGCAGTTAACAACAAAAATAAGATTATCGAGGTTTTCTCGAGAAGCGACAGTGAGGGCGCCTAAAGACTCGGGTTCGTCCATTTCGCCGTCACCTAAAAAAGCCCATACTTTACGATTCTCGGGTTTGATGAGTTCGCGATTTTCAAGATACTTCATAAAGCGAGCTTGATAGATAGCTTGAAGTGGACCAAGTCCCATGGATACTGTTGGAAATTGCCAGAAGTCAGGCATCAACCAAGGGTGTGGGTAAGATGATAAACCATTACCATTGACCTCTTGTCGAAAGCCTACAAGTTGTTCTTCATTAAGGCGGCCTTCCAGAAATGCTCTAGCATAGATACCCGGTGAAGAGTGTCCTTGGAAATAAATGAGGTCACCATTTTGGGTTGCATTTTGGGCTTTGAAAAAATGATTGAAGGCAACCTCATATAAAACAGCAGCAGAGGCATAACTGGCGATATGTCCTCCCAATTCAGGCGCATATTTTCCGGCGCGTAAAACCATTGCAACAGCATTCCAACGAATCAGTGCGCTAATTCGTTTTGCAATGCCTTCATCATCAGGAATTTGTTTTTCTTGCTCCAAAGGAATAGAGTTTTTGTAAGGTGTTTTAGTAATATTATTGACAGCCACCCCTTCAGATTGGGCTCTATAAATTAATTGTTGCAATAGATAATTAGCTCTTTGCGGGCCTTCTATTTTTAAAACACCTTCCAGGGCATCTAACCATTCCTTGGTTTCAGTTGGATCAATATCATCGTTTAAGAATTCTGTGGTCATATTAAACCTCGTTATACTATAAAATTAACAAAATTTATAGGGTTTTAAGCTTTTGTAAACTTTTCCTAGACAGCTTTGTTTGCATAAATTTAAATCAGCATGACAGTTACAGCTTGTTTTATTGCATTTTAGTGGATCAATAAAAGATTGCAACCTAAGAACTGGCGGTGATCCATCAATTCTACATTTCGTCAAATAACGGTTATACGATGTCATTGCTCTAAGTTTAGACTCTATACAGCAATGATTGCAATTTTGAATGCAAATTTTCTCACAATATTTAAATTGGTATAAGCAGCTATTGATACAATTTTTTTCTTCGAGGTTAGGGCCAACAATCGGTGTCCTACAACCACTTAGAACTATCAACACACTAACCAGTATCCCGAATAAATATTTAATCATATAAAACCCTTAGAGCATTTTTCCAATCATGAAAATAGCCATTAAAAACAATAGCAGTAAACAGGCATGGGTAAATAGGCTTTCAAGTTTTGAAGCTTCTACTTTCATGCCTGATTTCAGATCAAGTGCTTGTTCGGCAATTTGTATTAATAGTTGATGATTTTGCTCAGGCTTTTGTAAAAAAGAATGCGCGAAAGTTGAAAACCCAGGCTGGAAGTGTCCTACCATTAAAAATAGAAAAGCACATATTCGTGTAGGAATCCATTCTAACCAATGGCAGAGTTTTGCAATGGTTTCATCAAATGCCTGCATCTTTGAGTATTCAAGTGTAATCCGGTACAAAAGTGCACCCATTGGTCCAAATAAGAAAAACCACAACATAATTGCAATGATTTCTTGATTAATGGCACATATATAATCTTTGGTACTTAAATGGTCGGTTTGATTTGCATTCATATAAAATAGGTTGTGTTCTCCAAGGCAAAGATAGAACACTGTCAATTCGAAGAAAAAATTAAGCACAAAAAACAAACCAATCGTTTTTAGCTGGGTAAATACTAGGCATATAGCAATCAGGCTTGATAAAACTAATATATATAAACTTATCGGTGATGCATTCAGTAAAGCAGGGGGACTGATCCTTTTTGTGACATCAATATATTTCCCCAACCATATTCGACGCCATTTTTGCAGTTGATGTGGAATATGACGCTCGATCAATAGACAAATGATGATGATTAGAAATCTCATGATTATACTCCTTGTTAGTCTTTGCGCATTTTCTCAGTAAGAGACATTGGCGTTGGATACTTAATAACGACAATGTATGAAGATGCAATAAAGGTCAAAATAGTCGTTGCTTGAATTAAATTATTACTCAGTTTTGAAATGAGACCACTTTCTAAAGCAATTGTGCCTACCAGTAATGAAAACTCACTTGATTGACCTAAGCGAAGACCTACTTCTTTAGACACTGATTTTTTTTCGCCCGCTTTATTAAACATCCATTGAAAGCAAAGTGGTTTTATCACCATGATTACTCCGGACAGTATTATGGCAGGAAAAACAATGTGAGACGCTAAGTCGAAGTTAAATGTAGCCCCTACAGAAAAGAAAAACATGACTAAGAAAAAATCCCGAAGTGGTTTTAAGCTTTCGGCAATATAGAGAGAAATTGGGCTGGCTGCTAATGCAACACCTGCTACAAATGCACCAATATCTTCTGAGAGGTTAAGTTTTTTCGCAAGAATTGACATTCCAAGACACCAACCAATTGAGAGTAAAAAAACATATTCTTTAGTTCGATCAAATCGAGCAAGGAGTTTTACCAGGATGTATTTCTCACAGAAAAAGGAGAATGCGATAAGAAATGGAAAGGTGACACTTACCGATAATAGTTGGTTCCATGAGAAGCCTTGTTGAGCGCCATTAATAAGGATCAACACAATAATGGCGATTAAGTCTTGCATTAATAGAACGCTTATCATCACCTCGCCAGTGTGTTGATGATGGAGAATTGTCGTAGGCAACAACTTTAAGCCAATAATCGTGCTTGAAAACATCATGGCAACACCAATGATCATCGAGTCAGTATTTGCAAGACCAAAAGCTCTCGAAATGCCATAGCATGCTGCTGCAAAAACAATTGAGCTAAAAAGTGCAATCCACGTTACTTCTTTTAACATATGAATGAGATTTTGGGGCTGCAAATGCAAGCCTACAAGAAATAGAAGAAAGACAATGCCGACATCACCTACTTGTTGAATCGCAGATAATTGAGGCACCATATGTAGACCCCATGGACCTAACATAGCGCCTAATAGAATATAAGCAACCAAAAGGGATTGGCGCGTATAAAGCACAATCGTTGAAAGGAAGGCCGCCCCTGTGAAAATCAGGAAAATAGTATAAAAAAAGGCGCCATCATGCATCTATTTCGAAACTCCTTAAAAAAATAGTTTTAAGGATAACATAAATTTCTATCGGAATAATAATTTTTATCGAAAAAGTTTTTTTGAATCTTTAACTGAGCGATCATGATGATAGGCATAGGCTTTCATGAGTCATGATGTCTTTCAAATAGCCTAGAAAACTGGACCAATGAGGTTTATGAACGTGGGATTCAATATGATGCTCTAATTGTTCTGCAATTTTAAGGTATTGTTGCTTGGATAAGTTGCCTTTGCACCACATAAACCGTAAGTACAGCAAGTGGGTATTTAAAACATCACTTTCACAGTAATCACAGATCTCTTGGATTTTGCCTTCTTTATAGGCCCCATATACTTCACTGCCATGCATGCCAATTTTTCCTGGAAGCCCCATGATTTGTGCCAATTCATCCAATGGCGCAAAAGCGCGGTTTTGGAAAGCGGACAACACATCCATCAAATCAGTATGTCGCTGATGAAAACGGCTGGTGTAGTTATTCCACTTAAACTCGGATAATTTTTCCCCATTTTCCCAATACATCGGTGCCTGGATGTGATGAAGTAACGAACGATAATGCAGTACTGGTAGATCAAAGCCACCACCATTCCAAGAAACAAGTGTAGGTTGATGCTTTTCCAGTCCTAAGAAAAAACGTTGAATAATTTCAGATTCTGTTTCGCCATCATGACCAATCGACCAGATTTTAATTTGTTGACTATCTTGAAAAACAAGCGAGATGGCAACGATTTTTTGTAGGAAATGGGGAAGAAAATCGGAGCCAGTTTTTTCAATTCTTTTCAATTGTATGACGTTCCAGGCATCTTGTTCATTTAAATCTTCGATGCCATAAATTTTTTTAGCATTTTCAATATCAGGGATAGTTTCAATATCAAACGTCAGAATTTTATGGTTCATTTCAATTTCCAAAATAAAGTTATAGGGATATCTTAAATAATTCCCAGTAAGAATTATATAGTCGAATATTGTCTTCAAGAGGATCTAATTGCAAAATACCTTTTGATAGTGTTTCTTTACTGGGGAATAAAAGTTTATCCTCACTCAATGCTTTAGGGAGGTATTGTTTAGCTTTAAGATTAGTGACTGGAAAATGCATGGCTCTTGTCATTTCAGCACTATTTTTAGCTTCCGTCATGAAGTTAATGAATTGATAGGCTTCGTTGATATGTTCTGCATTTACCGGTATTGCAAAACACTCTTCCCATAATACATAACCCTCGCTTGGATAAATATATTGCACATGCGTATTTTCTGTGCGAACTTTGTAGATATCGCCATTCCATGCCATGCCCACGATGGCATCTTCATCTGTAATGATAAGTGTTAAAGCATCGGAACTAAAAAGCTTAATGTTGGAGCTCAATTTAAGCAACGCATTATAAGCACTTTTAATATGGTTGGCATCATCATCATTTGGGTTTAATCCAAGGCTGAGCAGGGCCATAGAAAATACTTCTCTGGTGTCATCGATCAATAATAATTGATCTTTAAAATGCGTATTCCAAAAATCAATCCAATGAACAGGGGGTTTTTGAATATAGCGATCATTATAAAAAATAATGGTTGCCCCCCATATAAAAGGGACACCAAACACAGGGGCTTGTGATTGTGGCATAAAGAAAGGATCGATATCATTTAGATTCTGTAGTTTACGTTTATCCAAAGCTTGTATCATTTTAAAATGTTCAAGTCGTGGAATATAGTAATTACTTGGCGTGATGACATCATATAACTTTTGATGAGATGATTCTAATTTAATAAGTAGATTTTCATTGCTCTCGAAATTGGTGAGATTAACCTTTATCCCCGTTTTTGCTTCAAATTTTTTTATCAGTGAAATAGGAATTTCACCCCCATAGGCTGCCACCCGCAGTATCTTGTTTTTTGCCTGAGCGGTAGTCATCATAAGAATGCATAACCCACATAAAAATAAGTGATGCATTTAAGATTTCCTTAACTTTTTTTGGGTCAAAATAATCAACCCAAATGAGAATAGCAAAGTCAGTGTACATAAAGCATTTAATTCAGGTGTGGCACCTGCACGAATCATACTAAAAATCGTAAGCGGTAAAATATTAAATTCGGGGCCTGCCACAAAATAACTAATCACTACATCATCAAATGATAAAGTAAATGATAATAAAAAAGCACCCAGGAGTGTAGGAAACAATATCGGTAATACGACTGTTCTCCATGCCTGAAATTTACTAGCACCAAGATCTAATGCTGCGAAATAATAATTAATATTGAATTTTTTGATTTGATTAATGATAGAAAATAACACGAAAGGCATGCAAAAAGTGATGTGAGCAATTAGGAGGGATAAAAATCCGAAAGGAATATGCAACATATTTAAAATCATTAAAAAACCAACGCCAAGAATTAAATCTGGCAATATGATAAGAAATGATGGTACCCATAAGAACTTAATCAGATAGCGATTTTTATTTTGAAAAATAATGATAGCCGATGAAATAACGCTAATAATGGTAGCAATCGAGGCTGAAAGCGCACCTAATATTAATGAGTTTTTTAAAGCTTCAATCAAATACTCGTCTTGAAAAAGTTCTTTATACCATCGCCAAGTAAAATGATTCCACTGGGAAGAAAAATGGGCATTGTTAAAAGAGTAAATAATCAACACGAACAAAGGTAGATATAAAAAAAGTAGAACTAGTCCGATATAAATTTTTTTTAGCCAATTTGAGTGCATTATTTTGACCGCCGCTTCGTTTGGGTAACCCAGAATAATATCATCAAAATAGCGGTTAGAAGGGTGCTGGTTGCAGCCCCTTGTGGCCAATTATTTAAAAACAAAAACTGATTTTGGATAAGATTGCCGATAAGAATCGATTTGGATCCGCCTAAAATATTAGGAATAAAGAACAAGGTCATTGCCGGTAGAAAAACCATAATACATCCATTAACAACACCCGCTTGACTTTGTGGCCAAAATATCTTAAAAAAAATCTGACTTTTGCATGCGCCTAAATCTTTAGCAGCTTCAATACAGGTCAGATCAATTGTTTTCATCGCATTGAAGATAGGGAGAATCATAAATGGCAGCAGATTGTAGATAAGACCGAATAACACAGTGGTATTGGTGTATAGCAAATTCAGAGGTTTTTCAATGATACCCAAATAAATAAAGGCTTTATTGATGAGTCCATGGGATTTTACAATATCGACCATGGCAAAGGTTCTGATTAATGAACTGGTCCAGAATGGAATAAGAATTAAAATCATAATCAGTGTTTTATTTTTCAGTCCTAACAGGAAAAAAGAAAATGGATAAGCGAATATGCAGCAAATAAGCGTGGTAAGGCCGGCGATGATGATAGAACGTAAAGCTATTTTTAAGAATAATACATCAATCAATTGTTGATAATGAATCAAGGTCAAAGGGAATTTAGCAACGTGTTGTATATCAGTTGTCATAAAACTGAGGCAAACTAAAAGTAACGCCGGCAAACATGAAAAAATAAAAAGCCACAGAATGACCATATTGGGGATTTGTTTTTTAATGCTCATAGTGCAACAAAACCTCCCATCCTATCGGCCATTCCATGAAAACAAGTTCATCGATCTGGTAATGAATGTGTTCTTGTTCCTCATCAAAAAATTCTGTGATAGAGACAATTTGTCCTGAATTTAACTGAATGTTGAGATCTACCGTAGAGCCTTTATAAATAATATCTACAATTTTCCCTAAAATCTTATCGGTGGTATCCATATCTTTGTTTACAGAGTAAACCTTGATGTCTTCAGGTCGAATTGATAAAAAGAGCGGATCTCCAGTACATACATTATGAATGCGTTTACATAAAACCTTGACACCCGCTATTTTTGTCAAAATATGCTTAGCGGTCATCTCATGAATAGAAATATTAAATATATTGGTCTCGCCAATAAATTTTGCAACAAAAAGACTTTTTGGGTTTTCATAAATATCATGGGGTGTGCCGATTTGCTCAATTTTACCTTTGTTAAAAATAATAATTCGATCGGACATCGAAAGCGCTTCTTCTTGATCATGCGTGACAAAAACGAATGTCATATTGAGCTCTTTTTGTAGTTTCTTGAGTTCAAGTTGCATTTTTTTTCGTAAACGATAATCCAATGAGCTTAATGGTTCATCTAGAAGTAACACCTTCGGTTGATTGATGATGGCTCTTGCAATGGCGACCCTCTGTTGCTGTCCACCACTCAATCTTTGAACGTTCCTGTCTTTAAAACTGTCAAGTTGAACCATATGCAGAGCTTCTTTGACTCTTTTTTCGATTTCAGGCTGTGGTATTTTTTTGCAATTTAAAGAAAATGCTACATTTTCAAAAACATTCATATGTGGAAACAATGCATAATTTTGAAAGATAGTATGCATGTTTCTAGTTTGTGGCGACGTTTTATTGATATGTATGCCTTCCATATAAATATCACCATCAGTGGGGCTTTCAAATCCGCTCAAAATTCTGAGCAAGGTCGTTTTCCCACAACCGGAGGGACCCAGTAAGGTTAAAAATTCACCTGGATAAATATCAAAGGAGATATCTTTAAGAATCGATAGTTGACCAAAGCTTTTTTTAAGGTTTTTAATTTCCAGTATTGGTCTTGCCAATTCAGGGGTGCTTGACATGTTATTGACCCTTAAAACAAGACGATGAATGGCTATATAATACCTAATTTTTATAAAACACTCAATCTGCCGATAAGATAGTTTAAAAAATACACAATTTATCTTTCTTTGAGAAATAGATTTTTTATTTTATGGGTTTTAAAAAACATCAATGCAAATGTAATTTACAGATGACAACTCGAACGTGTTGAAAGTAGAAACCAATTATGCTAAATTAGTAAGCATTAAACTATTAAAAAAAACATTTTTTAGAACTTAGGAAGAATATAATGGCAAAAAACTACAATGAGTTACAATTTGATTTTGACCCTGAAGAAAGTGCTGCTGTCGCAAGTGCTCCTGTCGCAAGTGCTCCTGCATTAATACGATATCAATGCGCAACGTTTTTCCCAATTCCCAGTGCTAGATCAGTAACTGCAACTGCCGCTGCGAATGAAACGAGACCCCTTTTAAATACTGCAGCTAGCACAGCTGTATCTACCGATTTTTATCAAGTGCGCCCCTTAACAATTACAGTAGGACCAGCAAGTGTAAAAACTACTATAGGTTTTCACCCTATTCCTAGATCAAACACATCATCTCCAGCATTAAGTACATCTAGTACACCCAGCACATCTAGTACACCCAGCACATCAAGTACACCCAGCACATCAAGAGCATCTCCTATGTGACCTCATTGATAAAAGTTCAGATGTTAGAGCTTTTGTGGGCTAAAATTAGATGTTACAGTGCGCTGTGACATCTATAATTGCTGTCTATTCTATTGAGTGTTAAACTTCATAGCTGCAAAAACCATTTAGACAGTTTATGACCTTAAAACCTTTTGTACACCTTCGATTGCACACCGAGTTTTCAATCCAGGATGGCATGGTTCGAATTGATGACTTAATGCGGTTGTTGATTAAAGAACAGTCTCCGGCGATAGCGCTCACTGATTTTATGAATTTGTTTGCAGTGGTAAAGTTTTACAAGGCGGCCATTTCAAAGGGAATCAAACCTATTATCGGTTGTGAGCTCGTTTATTCATCTACCCCCGAAGATAAAACGTTACACTCTATTGTTGTTTTATGTCAAAACCTGCAGGGATATCAACATTTAACACAATTGGTTTCTCTCGCTTACGAACAAGGGCAAATTCAAGGTGTGCCTAGAATACAATTAGACTGGTTGAATAATCATGCTGAGGGATTGATCATCTTATCAGGTGCTTCACAAGGTGAAATTGGCAAAGCTATCCTCGATGATAAAATTGCATTAGCTGAGCAGATAGGTCTACGCTGGAAAAAAAACTTCCCAGGTCAATTTTATTTGGAAATTCAGAGGGTAGGGCGGCCTAATGAAGACAAGCACAATCAAATTTTGGTAGAACTGGCGAATCGACTCCATTTACCATTGGTTGCCACCAACTCAGTATGTTTTTTAACTGAAGATGATTATGATGCCCATGAAGCGCGTGTTTGCATTCACCAAAGTCGTGTTCTAGCTGATACCAGTCGCCCAAAACAGTATTATGAATGCCAATATCTCAAATCAAGTGCTGCAATGCATCAATTATTTTCTGATCTACCTGAAGCTTTAGAAAATACATTTGAGATCGCAAAACGATGTAGTCTGCCCATGACATTAGGCAAAAGCTATCTGCCAAATTTCCCCACACCAGAAAAGATGCCAGTCGAACAATACCTGACTTTGTGTTCTAAGAAAGGTTTTGAGGCCAGAATACCTTTGTTAAGTGGCCATACTGATATCCAGAATTACTTGTCTCGGCTTGAAAATGAGTTGCAAGTTATCAATAAGATGGGTTTTTCTGGATACTTTTTGATTGTTGCAGACTTTATTCAATGGGCAAAAGACAATCAAATACCTGTTGGTCCTGGTCGTGGTTCTGGCGCTGGTTCTTTAGTTGCTTATGCCTTAGGAATTACCGATATCGATCCACTTGAGTACGATTTACTGTTTGAGCGTTTTCTAAATCCCGAACGCGTTTCCATGCCTGATTTTGATATCGATTTTTGTATGATAGGTCGTGATCAAGTGATTGATTATGTAGCTAAACGTTATGGTAGAGATAGCGTGGCTCAAATTATAACCTTTGGAACCATGGCAGCTAAAGCTGTGGTCAGAGATGTTGGACGGGTGTTGTCATTCCCTTATACCTTTGTAGATAAAATTGCCAAATTAATTCCCATGGAGATTGGTATCACTCTAGAGAGTGCTTTATCACAAGAACCTGAGCTGTTTAGAAGATATCAGGATGAAGAGGATGTTAAAGAGCTATTGGATTTAGCGAAAAAACTCGAGGGATTAACCCGTAATGCTGGCAAGCATGCTGGTGGGGTGGTGATAGCGCCATCACAATTGACAGATTTTACAGCTGTATATTGTGAAGAAGGCTCCAATCAGAAAGTAAGTCAGTTTGATAAAGATGATGTAGAAGCGGTGGGTTTGGTTAAATTTGACTTTCTAGGATTGCGTACTCTGACTATCATCAATGATGCCATACATATTCAACAACGAATTAGTGTTAGCGAAAAAATTGATATTTCACGCATTCCTCTCAATGATGCTCTGACGTTTGAATTGTTGCAAAGTGGTCAAACAACTGCGGTTTTTCAATTAGAATCGCGTGGTATGCAAGAGTTAATTAAACGCTTACAGCCAGACTGTTTTGAGGATATTATTGCATTGGTTGCTTTATTTAGACCAGGTCCATTGCAATCTGGGATGGTCGATGACTTTATTGATAGAAAACAGGGGCGTTCTGAAATTGTTTATTTGCATCCTGATTTAGAACCTATCCTCAAGCCTACCTATGGTGTTATTTTGTATCAAGAGCAAGTGATGCAAATTGCTCGGGTTCTAGCGAACTATACGCTGGGTGCGGCAGATTTATTGCGACGTGCCATGGGTAAAAAGAATTCTGAAGAGATGTCTCAACAAAGAAGTATTTTTCTGGAAGGTTCATCCTTGAGAGGCATCGATAGCAATATTGCTACTCAGGTATTTGATTTGATGGAAAAGTTTGCAGGATATGGTTTTAATAAATCTCATTCTGCAGCGTATGCGCTTGTATCTTATCAAACAGCATGGCTGAAATGTCATTATCCGGCAGCTTTTATGGCTGCTGTTTTATCATCAGATATGGATAATACTGATAAAGTGGTGCATATGCTTAAAGAATGCAAGCGTATGAAGTTAAGTGTCAATAAGCCTGCAATCAACCAGTCTTTTTATCCTTTTACGGTCTCCAATGACAATGTTATTGCCTATGGTTTAGGGGCTATAAAGGGTATTGGTGAAGCGGCTGTGTGCATGATAATTAAAGAGAGAGAGGAAAAAGGGAATTATCTATCACTTCAAGAGTTATGCAAGCGTCTAGACCTTCGAAAAATCAACAAACGTGTTTTAGAGGCTTTAATTAAAAGTGGTGCCTTAGATGATTTTAAACAAAATCGAGCATCACAGTGGGCACAATTAGAAGACTCGATGAAGCTTGGTTCCCAAAATTGGAACAATGTACAATTGGGGCAACAAAATATATTCGATTGTTTTGATGAGGATGTCTCGCAAACTGCATCCATTGTAGAGTGGCCCTTACAAAAACTTCTTTTAGGAGAAAAAGATACTTTAGGATGGTATATCAGCGGCCATCCTGCAGATGAAATAGCGCGAGAATTTATAAATATTTGCATACCCTTAGCCAAGGTCAATCATGCCAGTGGAAAACTTGTTCGCATGTGTGGTTTGATTACAGAGTGGCGTAAAATGATAACAAAGAAAGGCAAACTAATGATCATCTTAAGTTTAGCCCAAGGTGATGCATCATTAGAAATGATATTATTCCCAGAAAAACTTCCAGAGTCGATGACCCAATTTAGTGTTGGTGAATTGGTACTTGTTGAAGGTGAGCTCAGTTTAGATCCCTTTAAACAAACCACTCGAATTGTCGTTCAAAAAATATTATCTTATGATGATGCCAGGAAACAATATGCGCGAGGTTTAACAGTTTTTTTTAATGAGCATACTCAGCTTTTATTCGATGATTGTAAGACAATGATACAAATGCACTCAGGAAACTGTCCAGTGACGGTGAGTTATCATAATAAAGCGTTTTCTGTGAGTTTAAATTTAGGGAAAGATTGGGATGTAAATCCAAGTTTGAAATGTGTAGATATGCTAAAGTCATTGCTTGGCGATTTACGGATTAATGTGATTTATTCGGCTGGATAAGGGAGCTAAAAAAATGATGCGTTGTGTACTGATTTTCATGTTGTGGATGCCATTGTGTTTTGCCTCATCTCAACATCCGCCACAATCGACAGTCTATAGGATGTTTTGGCATCCTATGATGAAAGGTGAAAGATTAAGTTATTGTAACGAAGATAAATCTAAATGCGGAGAAAAAATTGCAGATTGTTATTGTAAGGCCAATGGCTATGAAAAAAGTAGTCGATTCAATCAGGCTCCCAATATTGGTCTGACGCGATTTGTTTCTGGGAAAAATGAATGCCAGGGTTGGAAATGCTCTGGATTTAACTTTATCGAGTGCAAAGGCGAGCGCAAGTACCATAGCCGTCCTTTATCAGATTATCGCCATACATTGTTTTCACGCCCTCAATGGAAGCATCTGCCATTGGCTTGGTGTTATAGCCAAAATCAAAAAAATTGTGGCTACAAGGCTGCATATGCATTTTGTCGATGGCAAGGCTATGGAAAAGTAATAAAGCATTCAGTGGCTAAATGTGTAGATGCTTCTAAACAAATTGGAACTGGAGCTATCTGCGTTAATGACAATTGCAAGGGTTTTGAATATATCATTTGTGGTCGTAAATAATTTTTTATACATATTTATAAAAATTCGTTCTATACTAGTAATAAGGGCTAAAAATGTCTGAGAAGTCATGAACGAATACAGGAGAGCGTAAATGAGTGGAAATATTCCAGATTTAGATGAAGTAGGCGGTATGGCTAAAACATTTTTTAATGATGTAGTGCATAGCGTGAAAAAAATAATATCTGATTATAAAAAAAGACATCCTTATCAGGCCCATGCCGATGATGTTACAATTCATCGCGAAGAGCCGGGCAAGGAAGATAATGAGGCCAGCCTTAAAAAAGCGACTACAACGAAAAAGAAAAAAGAAGATTCAGGCAAATAAACTGTGCTATTTAGCACAGTTTATTTGATCAAAAAACTTCGCCACAGGCTTGAATAGTTTTTCCTGAAAGCTTAAGTTCTTAGTTTTTTGTAATTGAATGACTTGAAATGTTTCAGTTTTTTCTAAAACCCAATCGTCACTGGTTTTTAAGTCATCAACAAGACCTAATTGCAAGGCATCTCGTGCAAGCCAATGTTCGCCAGTCGCGACAGTTTCAATGTTTAACTGTGGTCGATAGGTGCTGACTTGGTTTTTGAAGTTGGTATGAATGAGTTGCAAGTCTTCCCTGAATTTTTTCCGCCCCTCTTCAGTATTTTCTCCAAAAATGGTGAGGGTTCGTTTGTATTCACCTGCGGTAATTTGTTCAAAATCAATATCATGTTTTTTTAACCATTTATGTAGATTAGGCAATTGAGCAACAACACCAATTGAACCAATAATAGCAAAAGGGGCAGCGTAAATACGATTAGCAATACATGCCATTAAATAACCACCACTTGCTGCAATTTGATCGATACAAACACTAAAATAAATATTGTTGTTTCTTAAGCGCTCTAATTGTGAGGCTGCAAAACCATACCCATTGACCGCGCCTCCAGGACTGTCAATCCGTATCATGACTTCATCTCCAGGTTGAAAGATGCTTAATATGGTGGTAATTTCTTCACGCAGTTGTTCAGTCTGGCTAGCTTTAATATCACCTTTAAAGTCAACGATATACGCTTTTGGTCTATTTTTAAGATCGACTTTCTTTTCCTTTTTCATACGTTTTAACTTATATTTTTTGGTTAATTTTTGTTTTTGTGTTTGTATTCCTTCATTTAAACATTCTGAGAGAAGTTCTCCGGGAGATTTCCTTTTTTGTGATACTATTGCGCTAATCACCACCAGAACAGCTGCCAATATCGTAATCGTTTTTAGTAAAAAAAAGCCATAATTGTAAATAAGTTCCATAGAAATTCCTTAAATAAAAAACAAATTCATTATCCCTATCAACAAGGCCTGTGGCAAGTGGGATTTATCTGAACGTGGGTATGCAGTTGACTCCACTACCCACTACATATAGTGTCTAGCGACTTTGCTGGGACCGGATCAATTGCAAGCGCCTGCTCTATTAATCGAAGAAAAAGCTTCCCTCGTGAACTGGATGTCCGTCGATTAAATCTGAAGGTAAATTCATCCAAATAATAAGGCAAA
>Ga0247843_1001068_pt1 | contig 59437 bp, 82 predicted proteins | sample LaCruzMarch2017__FD_192420 | JGI IMG/M metagenome (GOLD analysis project Ga0247843, IMG submission 192420) | Freshwater microbial communities from meromictic Lake La Cruz, Castile-La Mancha, Spain - LaCruzMarch2017_8m | ecosystem: Environmental > Aquatic > Freshwater > Lake | place: Spain...
ATATGGTAATATCTTAAGTTCTCCTTCAACAGATGGCATTAGTTTTAGCAGTAAATCAAAAATGCGTAAGCGTTAATTTTATGTTTCCTCTAATTCTGATGAGTTAAATTTCATCAGAATTAGATGGTTACTTTAGTTGAAATTTGAAATAATAAGCCCCCTCTTTTTTCAGAAGAGGGGGCTTATTTAATGACTTAGATAATTATCTGAATTATCTCCATCCTCTCTTGAAAAGTCCGGGAATGCCATGTCTTGTTGGGACACCTTGATCATGGCCCATTTGGTGATATGTATTGTCTCCTCCTATCATTGCTCCAATTCTGCCAAGAGGTCTCTTAGATGCTAAATATTCTGCTGGTGTCATTTGTCTTTGAGCAGGTTGTTGATTGGCGTATCCTTGACCTCGTCCTTGACCTCGTCCTTGTCCAGATCCTTCTCCAGATCCTTGGCCAGATCCCTGTCCTTGTCCTTGTCCAGATCCTTCTCCAGATCCTTGGCCAGATCCCTGTCCAGATCCTTGACCTTGTCCTCCAATACCTCCTGCTGCTGCTCCCGCTTCTGTATCATTACCGAATCCGAAATCATCATCACCGAATCCGAAATCATCATCACCTGAAACTCCAGAATCGGCTGCTTGTCCTAATCCAAGACTTCCAGATCCTTGTCCTAATCCAGAACCAAAATCAATCTTTGGTCCTAGACGACCAAGATGAGACATATCATTATTCTGAGGAAGGCTTAGATTGAGAGGTCCTGAATCAAAATTATCTTTTCCATACATGAAAGGTCCAGATTGAGTAACTCCAGCTGCATCAGCTGCTCTTCTTTGTGCGTAATATGCAGCCTGCATTGCAGGATCACTTTGCATACGAACATATTCAGCTGGTGTCAGATGTGGTTGTACAAGTGGTATATTTTGATTCATATTATAAGATGGATTCATTTGTGGAGCTTCTATTCCTCCTGTTCCACCTGCTAGGTCATTTCCAAATTCATTACTATCAAAGTCATCGGCACTACTTGGCAACGAACTAGATGCATTTGCTCCAAATCCTAATCCCTTTAAGTAATTTTGTCCTTGGCTGATTATGTTGTTATCACCATGTAGTATAGATCCCAAGTTTCTTCCTACTGTTTTTGCTCCTGCTGCTATTCCTTGATGGAATTTTTCAGCGGAAGCTGGATCTACTCCTCCAGCAGGTAGAGAAGATCCTCCTTCTTGGCCTGCCATTCCTGCGTGTCCAGCATCTGGAGTTGCAGCCTCTGGAGCTATTGATGAAAGTGTAGCATCTAAAACTTTTGGATCTGCTTCTGGCATTACGTTAGAAACTTGTGTTCCAACCATATCCATCAATCCATATGATAACCTACCAAGTATACCACCTGTTGCTATCGATACGGCAATAATAGCAGCTAGTTTAGTGGCCTCACGAGGATCTTTAGTTACAAAGTTCTTAAGCTCTTTAATTCTGCCAGAAAGACCTCCAAGAGCTTTTACAGCTAATCCAGCAGTTCTTCCTGTTTGGCGACCAATCCAGCCTCCAATTGCTCCAGAAATTCCAGTATACTCTTTATTTTTTGCTTCTGTTAAAACGAGCCATTCTTTGAATGAAACACTTTCAAATCTAGGTGCGCTAAAACCTGTGTGAGTTCCTATACTTCCATATGGGGAAGACTGTGGCATAGCCTTTGGAGCAGCAAGACCTATTTTAGGGTCTGATCTTTTAAGATTTTGTGGATAATTTTGTCTGGTTTGTGTGTTAAGATTATTTCGAGGAATCTCACGAAGATTTTTCCAAAAATCATCTCCACTACTTGGATCTGATGGCGCAGCTGTTTTAGCCATGTTAGTTACTGAAACTGGACCAGTTTGTGTCCCTGATTTACTTGGAGGAACCTCACGAAGATTTTTCCAAAAATCATCGCCACTACTTGGTGTTGACGATTTAACAGCTGGCTTCTTTTTATTGAAAAAATCAAATCCCATGTCAACAGCTTTTCTTACACCGGGATTAAGTAATTTATTTAAGTGCTTTCTGGCAAAGAACATGGCAGCAGCCATTGGTAAAGTAGAAGCAGCACCAGCAGCAATCGAAGTTCCAGCATAAGCAGCAGAAGCTCCACCAGTAACACCAGCCATAACCATTGCTAAAGCAAGTGCTGGAGAAACTCCTGTTTTCTTGCTAAGAAAACTAGCCATATCGGCACTTTTAGCAATAGCTTTTTGAGCAATCCCAGAAAACATTTCAAAATTTTCTTCTCTTGCTCCGTAACCTTGTTTATAACCTTTTGATAATCCACCAAAAAAATTACCTAAAACTGATTCGTATAACTCATCAAAATCGTTATAACCATTTGCGTCTAAAAATAATATGTTCTCATTCATAATCTTATTTATAAAAAAAATATTTTTTTTCAATAAAAAATTGGTGATTTATAAACAGCTTTATAAGATTATGATTTATTTATATTTACTTTATTCCTCTTGCCAAGAGTCGAACTTGGGTGACGCAGCTTTATAAGAACTGCCGGAGCTACCGGCTCCACAAGAGGAAATGGGCCCCCTGAGACTTGAACTCAGAACCGAACGATTATGCTTACCACTACAACTTTCGTTGCCCCTTTCGGGTTTGTGGTCTGGACTATACCTTCCCTTTCGGGTCTGCCGTCTAGTCTCTACACCTTCCTGATTTCTCAGGCTTGGCTCGGTATTCCCATTTTACAGGGTTCACCGAATTTGACAGATTCTACTAATAGCTTCCACATAATTATATGAAAACAATTAGCAACCCTATAGAAGTCAACCATGCAAGATTTAACTTGTTTAGGTTGACTTACTCGTTAAGTCGTTTGCTCTAACCAGTTGAGCTAGAGGCCCTTACAACCACATTATAATCAATCCAAACTTGAAATCAAGCGAAGATTGACTTTCTTATTGACTTTCTTCTTTAATCATTCTTTTGGCTTGTTCGATAATCCTATTGCAATTAACGCAATATGGATCACATTTTTCAATTTCTTCCATCATTTTATTCATGCTGAAGTGAGTGAGATAAGAAACCACATATTCTCGTTCGGACTGATCTTTGCGTATGAACTCGATGCATTCTGGTCTTCCTTCTCCAGAAAATCCACATCTTTTACATTTTAATTTCTGTTTATAATTTGACAAGTGTCGAGCCAGATTCAATCTCTTGTTTTTATTTTTTTCATAATAGTCATTTTTGTTATCATTATAATGTTCTTTTGAAATAATTCTTTGACATGGTTTGCAAATTGTATTTTTCAATATGCTTCCATCTTTTCTTGTTTTCTTTTTAGCAAATTCCTCTTCATTTTTATCAATTTTGCAAGCTCTACATGTTGCCATGAGTAAGACTCCTGTGACAGTTGGCACAAAGGACATCACACTTTTTAACTTCATCTAACAATCTACCTTGTCCTAAATCTTTTCTTTCAGCGACATTAAAAGATTTAGTTTTTTCGTTTCTATGATGGAAATCTAGAGCGGCCCAATGCTCTTTATATCCACATATTTTGCAACCTTTTTCAAGTTTAATTTCCCTCAGCATCAAAGTTGTTCTCTGCCTGTAATTTAATTCAGGCATGTCACTATCCCTACATTTTGATCTGTCGGCAAAATCAATCCATTTATCTAGTTCTTGGATGGAATCCTCTTGATCTGGTATTGAATTGGCTCCTTTTTTCTTTTTTGGGCCAATTGAATTTAATTTTTTACGCCACCATTTGTTTGCAGCTAGGTATGAGTCTTCTTTTGTATTGGGAGAATTAAGTTCACTGCATGAAATCCTGTAGCGAACACCGTTATGCATTTTGACCCATCTATTCTTTGTCCCTCCCTCCCATGACATCAAGTATTGAGAACCCATCGAATTAACCCTCTGGAAAAATTCAACTTAGTTGAAGTAATGGCGACTGACATCGCCGATCAACTTTAACATTCTTTTTTTTCAAAACAAGCTTGAGATTTACATTTTACAATTTTTGGAAGAAGCTTTTCTGATTCCTTTACGAAAGCAACTTTTTTCTATAAGATTTAATTATAGAGAAGGCTGGACGAGAGAACTCATCTCGTTGTGGTGGTTGGGGTGGTTGCAGGCCCAACACGATGATTAACCGTTGAAGGTTTAACTCCAAGCCAGAGGTTGTCATACCGACAGAATCAGGACAGGAAGCGGTCCCGATGCTGCCACAACAGCCTTCTCAAAAATTAAGATTGCCTCCCTCTATTATCTATCGAGGGAGGCAATCATGAAGTTTTATGTTTACTCAAAATACCAATTAGAATCTAAGGTTCACGAATCAAAATGGGCATGCACTCCTCTTTTGCATGAACACATAGGAAAAAAGCCATTACTAAACAATTCTTTTCATCCAATAGGTGATTTTTCTTTATTAAAGCAAGAAAATTCTGATGAAGCTGATTACTTCATTGTTCCTTATTTAATAAGGCACACACATCACTTCATGAATGATTCGACTTTGAATGATCATTTACATGATAGCCTTCCTTACTTTTCTAAAAGTCCTGAGAAGCATATTTTCTTTATAGGATCTGATGATAACAGACCAATTAAATGTCTTGAAAATTCTATAAAGTTTTCATTTTCAGTTAGCAAGAGCAGTGAAGACAAGTGTCTTTACTATCAGCCTGTTGTTTCTGTTCCAGAAAAGATATCTCCAATTATAATGGCCAACTATGACATTTCGTTCCAAGGATATCTTTGCAATGACCTGAGAAGAAAAGCCGCCAAACAATTAATTTCATGTGATTTGAAAACAGTTGTTATCAACACAAGATATTGGTTTGAAAAGTTTATGCAGAATGATACGAAGGAAATTGAAAGAAATTATTGTGGTTTAATGCAGATGTCTAAGTTTGTATTATGCCCAAGGGGATTTGGTCTTTCATCTGTGAGATTTTTTGAAACACTTGCTTTTGGAAGGATACCAGTATTGATTTCTGATGATACTAAACTTCCTCTTGAGGGGGAAATTGATTATGACAAATTTATAATTCGTGTTCAGGAAAATGATCTTGAGAGCATTGAAAGCAGAATAATTGATTTCAAGAAAAACAATGATTTAATGGAAATTTCAAAAACTTCTAGAGAAACATGGGAAAAATGGTTTTGCCCTGAAAAAATAGAAGATTTCATTGTAAATAGTTTATGTTAATCAACTTTAAGAATTGGCTTGAGTCTGAAGAAGAATCTTCACCAAGTAATATACTAATGCCTTCAAGTAATATAATCACACTTGGATCAAAAAGAGATCCAAAAGTAAGTGGTTTTTGTTTGCACAATCCACAGATCAATAAATTTGCACAAGAAAACTCTACACAGATGTTCATGGTATTGGCATTTGTTCTTTATACAATCCAAAAAGAGTGGCAAATTGTTAGGCAGACATTCCCTGATTTCTTAAAGTGGGTTTTTGAAGAAGCAATTCCAAAAGATAATTGGGATTACAGGGGACAAAGTTTTTCTAAATATGCACATATACTTGGCATGCATAAGATTCATTCTCCCAATGAAGCAGCGCATATGAGGAAGTTATGGGAGCAGAAAAACACAATATACAGCACAGTCATGAGTTTGTTAAGTGGAAAAGTATCAACAAGTCTGACTGATTCATCAGAATTTGAAATATTCAAATATCTTGTGCAAAATGTTTCTGGTCTTGGGGCTGTAAAAGCTGCTTTTGCCTCACAATTAATTATTGGCAAATTTGGCTGTATAGATTCAGTCAACACAAGAGCATATTTCGACATGATTAAAAAAGATATTAAGAAGAAAGATAAAAAATCTGGCTTTAAGCTGGTAGACAGGAAAGACAAAGACGGGAAATTAATTAGAGTAAAGGGTAAAAAGGTTCAAGATATCGAAACCAAAGACAGTGTAGTAGGCCTAAAAGGCTACGTTGAGTTCCTTGATTCTCTACAGCAATTGTATGGAGATGATATTTCCAAGATTCTGTGGGATGACTGGTGTCAGATTGTTGGAGAGAAAATTGTCAAGGCTGGAAGCGATCATGACATAACATTAAAGGTTAACAATCAGGAATTTACAATTAATCCATATGTTCCCAAGAGCAACCTTAGAACTTTGTTGAACAAAGAAAAAGAACACTTAGGTCTTGTTGATCCTACTGCAATAGGGACAGGAGTGAGTCTCGGTCACCTATCAGCCATTACGCAATCTGGAGACTGGAGAACGCCTCAGATCAAGGCTATGGAAAACTTTGACTCAAATGGTGTTGTCAATTTAATTGAAAGAATCAAGGAAGAAATTATTCTTGCAATTGAAGAAGCTTGACACTACTCTGACATTCAGAAATCCGTCCTCCGTTGACAGACTAAGGGAATAGAAATGCCAAAGGAAGGCTATATTCGTGAAGATGGAATGGTTTATTGGCGTTACTGTAAGAGAAGAGGGGAAATTTGGGTAAAGCCAGAAGTTTACCAAGCTTACCACACTAGAAGAAAAAATTATCATACTATGTGTCGTCAAGATTACCATCGAAGACAAGAAATGTTGTCTCCGATGGATAGAAATTATTTTGGCAAGTATGACTTTGCGACTAATCTTTATTTTGTTGATGTTTCATCTACTGGCAAAGAAGTTTGGTTTACGAAGCAGCAATTTGATAAAATGGTTGAAATGAAGAGGGGTTATCGTCGAAAATATAAAAAGAAAATGCAAAATCTTCCTAAAAAAACTTTAAGGTTTGGAGATCAAAATCCTGATAATCCAAATGAATATGTGACTCATTTTCTAGGAAATCTTCCTCGTTTTGGCACTAAAGAACAATTAGAAAAAAGAATTAAGTCTTCTGCCATAGCAAGTAGAAAAAGCAAGATGAAAATGAAAAAAATTAGAAATAATGTTCTTTCAAGTATCAAAGTAAGAATTCGTCGTGGAACTGTTGATACTGCAACAGGATTAGTTTTCTGGGTTTATAATCAAGTTGGAATACCAAAGTGGATTACTGCTGATGATTATAAATCCAGAAAAGAAAAAGAATCAAATAGAAAAAAACTAAGAAAGCAAAAATCTAAAGTTAATTGATTTCTTACCTGTTGGTATTCCAATCACCTATTGTGGGTGGAAGACCTGCCCATTTTTTGGCTTGTGGCCATGTTTCTGGTTTGAAATCCTTTGGGTAAAAGCTCATAGGCTTTTTAGTATCTTTAGATGGTTCAACATTAATTACAGGTTCTGGTTTATAAGGAGGCACATAATAAGAAATAAATTCACTGAACATGTATGCTTTACTACCAAAAACAACAATGGTTTTTAATGGATCACGAATTTTACCATCTTGTTCTAATTTTTTACATGCTGCCGCAGCAACTGAGATGGTAGGGTGTTTAGAGGTAGAATAAATTGCTATCAAATCAATTTGATTGAATATTCTTTTGAATGAATCCCCTATAGCTTCTAAATTTACACGTTCAGGCCAATTTGTCTGATCCTCTCCATATAAAAATCTTTTAATATTATCATTTGGAAGCCTTCTTTTTAATTTATCAAAATTAATCCTATAACCTATCCTGCCAACAGCAGCAACCACATCAGGACGTGTTTGGAAAATTTCATCATAAGCTTTCCGAAGCTTTAGCCCTATTATTGCGTCTTCTCTGGTTTTTGTATTAATTAAATTATCATGAGAACCTTCAGTTTTTCCAAAATAAGCTGTATCTGTAGATTCTAGATAAATAAATGGATCATGGGTTTCTGTAAGATCTCCATCTATGATCGAAGCGGCTGAAATCATAACATCGTCATCTGGTTTCATGAATATTTCTAAACCATTTTTTACATCAGGGAAATAATCATCAGCTTCTCTTAAATTAAACCATTTATAAAAAGATAAATTATTCATATTTCCCCTTAAATTAATTCAAGAACCTTTGGTTCTTTGCCAATATAAGTTTCGTAGCATCTTATTGCCTTGCTTCCATTAAGAGTGAATGTATCGCCATGTCTTAATGGTTTATGCCAATATGGAATGAGAACTTCAGTATTTTTTAATCCCAAAATAATATTCTCCATGCTGTTTGGCAATGTTTGACTTGCCAAAGCAACAGGATCAATAGTATTGACACGAAATGTATATTGGGGATAATCCTGCATGTTGTTAATCATTAATTTTATCTATAATTTTGACTTCATGTTTCAGTCAAATAATACCAAGTTTTAATGATTAAAAGAACTGTTGTCGCCATGAAAATCAAGATTAAGGCTAAGACTTGGAATTCAGTCATGGTTCAATCCTCCATCAATTAGACTTTAATCATTTTTTCGTAAATTTACAATCTGTCATTGCAAATTCAATTTGAAAGAAATAATATGACCTAACCAAAGGAGGTGGACCTATGAGTTTTGAAGAGATTAAAGAACAGCTTATCAATGAGAACCCAGAGGCTCTTTTAGCTGATGGTTTCGATGATGCTTTGATTGGTGTGGCTAGAAGATGCAGCCAACCATCATTGGCTGTTTACGACAGAACTAAATGTATTGAAATTTTATCGAAAGATATGAGCCATGAAGAAGCAGAAGAATATTTTGAATTTAATGTGACAGGATCATGGATGGGTCCAAATACTCCCATATTCATGCATTCACCTTTCTAAAAAAAAGAGGGCTAGCCAATCTGAGGCTAGCCCTCTTTTTTTACTTTTGACGAATTTTTTTGCGGATATGATTTATGTCTGCTTTAGTTAGTTTATTCATAAATTTATCTTTATGTTTCTCAGCAATTCTGCTATAAATTAGCATATCGAAACAAAAATAAGTTAATGAAAAGCAAATCAGAGAAAGTATCATGAACATAAACCTCCTTGTTTATGGTGACATCTATATTTATTAATCTCATGTTAATTTATGATAAAATTAGATAGAGAAATATAATTCAGTTTGAAGGAAAATGCACTTTACGAAATGAACAAACCACGGTATCTTCCATTTAGTGGTGATTTTTTTTAAGTAAAGGGCATGAAAAATGTTGGCAATGATTCTTCTTGTTGTGAGCGGTCAAAATGGTTTGGATGCCATGTATCAGGCTGTGAGATGTCGTTCGTCGAATTGTTCGCCATCTCAAACCAGTTATTTCAACACACCTGAAAGCATTACCCAAATGAGGCTTAACGCAACAAGTTTAGCTAGGAATCTTAGCAGCAACTCAGACATGCTAATGCCAGCAGTTGTTTCTGGAGATACCACTCACAGGGTTGCTGCTGCTTTTGCGGCAGGTATGACACACAAGTCAGACGAAGTTCTTTTTACACTTTTGGAAGACAATGATCCACTTGTTTCACAAGCTGCTCGTGAAGCTTTAACACACATTGCTGTTGTAAAGCTGAATAGGCGTGTTGATTTTGGACCTTACCCAAATTCAGACCCTGCCCATAAATCTGATTCGGCAAACTTGTGGAGGATTTTCTACTCCAGAAATCGTGTCCCCAATTCTCAATCTTCTCCTAATGAAGATGAAGATCAAAACTCAGCTAGTCGTCGTGGAACATCAAAGAAAACAGTTGAAGTAAAAGCCACATTGCCAACTAGAAGGATCACGGTTGAAAGTATTGATGATACAACGATACCCGGATTCAAAATCAAAAGAATCGAAACTAGAACAGTGCCAGATGACACTAACTGATAATCAGTAAAACATTAGGGCTATTGCCATGAAGCCAAGAACTGTTTTTCTCTATCCGGGATACATCACTAAAGGATTGAAAGGTCGAATGTTCTGGCATCCAAAAATGCCAGAACATGACATGGAATTAAATGATTGGAAAACTGATAAAGCAGTTGAAATTTCAAGCTGTATTCATGATCCTTGGCCTTTCATTGAAGGAGGAAAAGATTGTTTGATGGAAATTGGCACTCAACAATGATATATAATGCATGAGCAATTTCAGGTTGATTACTTTGGCCCTGATCACTCTGCTCTTCGCAGTAGAGGGAATTGTTTTATACAAAAAAAATGTATTGCAAAAAATTGCTGGAAAAATAATTAAAAACAAAGCTGAAAACTACGCCAAAGAAAAAATAGAAAAGATTGCTGAAAAAATTATCGATAAGTATTTACCTAAAAAAGTTTCAGATCTGCAAATCAGTGATGTAGCTCAAAATTATAAAAATCAAAGCGATATAATCAATCAACTTAAAAAGTGGAATAAAGAAGCTCCTGACTTTACTGATTTTGTTTCATATGGCAAAACAGCAAATGGCACAGAATGTAATTATTTCAGGATGGGTACAAAAGACAAACCAAAAGTTCTTATTCAGGCTGGTTTACATGGCGATGAAGAATATGCCATACTCGCCACAATGCATTTGATGGAAAAGATATTAAATGGATACGGCAAAAATGATGATATGACATGGGTTCTTGATAATCGTGATATTTACTTTATTCCTGTTATTTCTCCAGATACATATCTAAAATCTGATAAAATTGAAGGGTTCAATCCTTCAACAAGTTTTCCATATTCTCAAAGACCTAACAACCCTTCTCCTTCGCCAATTAAGCTTGCAATGTGTTTGATGAATCACATGAAATTCAAATCTGTAATCAATATGCATACGTTTGGCGAATCGATTTATGCTCCTGAGATTTGCCAAAAGGAAGATGGCAATAAAATCAACGATCTTATAAACAAAATGGTTGGAATGAATGGATATAAAACTGAAAGACTTGAAAACGCACATGGATCAGGGACAGACACAGATTGGTTTTACTCAGCTGGATCTTGTAGTATCAAAATGATGTGGGGCAAAAAAAGCCGCCAATTTGTTGAATACGCAGAAGTAGGACCATCTGTAGAAAAAAGCTTATCTGCAATTCTTTTGTTCATAAAAGAATCAACAGATTTAGAATTAAACCCAACTCCTCTTCGCACAGTTTATTATCAAGAAGTAGAATAATTATTTCAAATTCTTAAGCTTATAAATAAGATGATAAACTTCGGTAGAAATTTCATCTAATTGATTATGGATAAATGTGTCTTTCTTATCAATCATATCATGAGAGCCTTCTACAAATTTAGCGAATGATTCAAAATAAGATATTACATCCTGATTAGTTGGTACAGAATTCATTTTGAATGAAAGAAGTCCATATTTCCCAGAATATGTTTCAAACATCGTATCAGCCAAATCAACAATTGATTCATAAAAGCCACCAAGTGCTTTGTGCTGGCTATAAGACTTTGATTGCAAATGTGCATAATGAGCAAAATCACGAGATTCAAAAATTTTACTGAAAAGAATTGATATTGATTTTTCACCCGATGATGCTGCTTCGTTATATCCAATAGGTGGCATCAGGTTGTTATTGCTCATTTTCGTTGCCTTTTTTATAGTTTTCACAATACAATATATGTATCTGTCAACAAAAATATTTTGGTCAAATTATGAAAGCAAATCAAGCATATTGGCGCAGTCAACAGCCTCATCCCCTTAATCCTAACACGCATGATGCAAAAATATATAAAGAATATATGTTAGATGGATCTACATTGCTTCTTGGATGCACAAGAAAGCTGGTTTGCATATCAGATTATCAGATGGATTTAGATCCTTGGCTCAAAGGTCCAAATGTCATAAAAGGTGATTGGATAGATAACAATCAAGATTTTGTCAATATTATCGGCGATGGAGTTATGAATCTCACCAAAGATTTAGCAAATGGTCTTTTGAAAATGGCAAAAAAACATTCTAAAAACTTAGTCGTCAGAAGTTTCAAAAGAAAAGAATCTTGGATGAGAGTTGCAGATTATTTTCCCGAAGCTAAAGATTTTAAGATAACTCCATATATCTCAAGACAACTAATTGATTATAATTTTTATGTTTGGAGATTCTAATGCAGAATCCTAATGTTGATGTTAAGAATATAATAGACAAATTTGAAAAAAGTCAATGGATTTATAGTCCAAATTTAGATTCAATTAAGCATTTGCCTATTATCACAAGAGAAGAATTAAGAAATATGCCAATGGAAAAAGGCATGTTTGCCTGTAGCACTTCAGGTTCAACGGGCGAATCTCTTAAAGTACAAAAAAGTTATGCAGATTATGTTTGGTATATGGCTACGAATGTAAGGGAAATGATCTGGAGGAAATGGGATTTCACAAAAAATATTGCTGTTATAAGGCCAGATTCAAAACTAAGAGACCTGAGTGGGTGGGGCATTCCACAAAATATTGCTCCAATACAAGGGAACACATACCAAATTAATTTTGCGCCTATTTCTCAAATCCAATCTTGGCTTGAGGAAAAGAATCCTCACTACATTCACAGCAGACCATCTATTCTTGCTGAACTAGATTTGACTAAAATACCAAACCTTATTGATGTTAAAAGTACAGGCGAACTCGGTGGAACCATGTTTAGCAGTGAAGAATGTGGGACTATTTCAATTCAATGCCCTGACAATCCTTCTGTCCATCATGTGATGGAAAATCAAATTGTTGAAGTGGATGAATCTGGAAACATGATCATCACAACCATGACAAATAAATATGTAAAAAGATATAAAAACGGAGATTGCATTGAACTTGGAGAATGTAGTTGCGGCAGAAAATTACAAACAATTAAAAAAATAAATGGTCGTGTAAGGAATATGTTCGTTCTACCAAATGGCGACAAGAAGTGGCCATTGATAGGAAGCAAAGTCTATTATGAACAATTTGGTATCAAAAAGTATAAAGTAATTCAAAAATCAATCGAAGAATTAGAGCTTCATATTATTGCGGAAAATCTTGGAGAAAGAGAAAAAGAACTTCAAGCCGTTGTTAAAAAATGGCTTGAAGCAGAAGTTAATGTGACAATTAAATATGTAGAATCATTCCCAAATTACAAGCATGAAGAATTCATCAGCTTAGTCAACTATCTCTAAAATTTTTGGTAATTTACCAATATATTGCTGACTGCACTTAATTGCTTTTTGCCCATACAAAGTAAATGTATCACCATGCTTCAAAGGCTTATCGACATAAGGAACATAAACAGTTTGATTTTCAAGATTAAGAATAATATGTTCTAGACTGTCTGGAAGATTTTGACTGACTATAGATGTGTAATCTATAACATTGACTCTAAATGTAATTGTTGGATTTATATAAGTTAGTCCTTTTGAGCCTTCATCAGCAGCGACATCTAAAAATGCTTGAGCAATAATTTGACGCTCAGAAGATCCCATGTATTCGGGATCTTGCTTGGAAATTACTATAAAATAAATTTCATCAATTCCAGTTAAATTTTGCAAACAATGATCGTCAAACTCATTGCCAGTATCATAAAGATGAACAATTCCACTTCCGTTTCCGGGCACAAAAATAAAATGATTAATTGAAGGATCGCCAGAGTCATAAACTTGCTTATTAAAGCATGTAAATTGGCGACCTTTACTTGTCAAGGTGAACACATTAACTTCATAACTACCACTGTCATCAGCACCAATATCCCCTGTGATTGAAAATTCTTCAATATCAATACCAGTTGCTACCATTACAAACATGTCTGGATACATATTTGTAAAATATTGACTTCCAGCACCAAAATATGAACTGCCATCGGCAATTATTCCATCCATGGGGGGATTGGTGTAATCTCCGTTTCCTTCTGAGCCAGAAACACTGTGAGTGTAGGGAATAGAATTAGCACGGGCAGTATCATTGTCAGAACCATCATTATCTACATTAACATAAAGCTGAGTTAGATTTGTATTCAGGCAATTTCCACCATCATACATATCGTCTCCACCATCCTCAATGTTGGTGTTGACTCCCTCATCATCTGGTTCATCACTAAAATAATATGGATTGATAATGTTTTCGGTAATTGTTTCATATCCAAGATTTAATTTTGTCAAAACTGCTTCAATACCCATAATGTTCCTTTTTCAATGTGATTTACAAATTCACTGTCTCAATATTTTTTGCAAGCATGAATAATTTATGATATTAGTCAACTATCTCTAATATTTTTGGCAATTTGCCAATATATTGCTGATAACATTTAATTGCTTTTTGTCCATACAAAGTAAATGTATCGCCATGCTTCAAAGGTTTATCAACATAAGAAACATAAACAGTTTGATTTTCAAGATTAAGAATAATATGTTCTAGACTGTCTGGAATATTTTGACTGAATATAGATGTGTAATCTATAACATTAACTCTAAATGTGTAAACTGGCAATGGATAATTTATAGTAATTTCATCCGTTATGGCTTGAATATTACTTCCACCTAAGGAAAAAAAGTTCCATTTTTTGTCTGAAGCAATTTGTAATGGAGAAGATCTGTCATTAGTGGTTACATCTCCTAATACGCCAGCATAATTATTACCCCATCCCCATAAAGTACCATTGGATTTCAATGCGACAACATTGCCAATTCCAGCATAGGCACTTGCCCAATTAGAATCAGTTCCGACTTGAACTGGAGATGATATTGTTGCCGTATAGCCATTTCCTAATGCTCCAGAGTCTCCTTCTCCCCACGCCCATAGAGTTCCATTTGTTTTTAATGCTACTACATTGGAGGCAGTAGAAGAAACACTTGACCAATCACTTGAGCTTCCTACTTGAGCAGGCGAAGACAAATCAATCGTGTCGTTATTTCCTAAAACACCAAAACTACCATTTCCCCAAGACCAAAGAGTTCCATTGTTTTTAATTGCAAATGAAGATGAAGAAGAATTAGAGACTTGTTTCCAATCACTATCTGTTGTTATTTGAACTGGTGAGGAGTAATCAAGTATGTCGTTTTGTCCCAATTCTCCATCACTTCCTTCTCCCCATCCCCAGAGTGTTCCATCTGTTTTTATTGCCAAAGTGTGTGCAAGTGCTTTTGAAATTTGCTCCCAATTATTATCAGATCCCACTTGAACTGGAGAAGATCTTGAATTTTCATCATTTAGTCCAAGAATTCCAAAAAAATTGCTACCCCATGTCCACAATGTACCATCTGATCGAATAGCAGAATTACTAAAAACCCCTGCTGAAACTTCTTTCCATAAAAGATTACCTATCTGAACTGGAGATGACTGTGCGTTAGTAGTGCCATTTCCGATTGATCCATTGCTACCTTCACCCCATGCCCATAGAGTTCCATCTTTTTTAATGGCAAGAGAATGAGTGCCACTGGTAGAAACTTTTTCCCAAACGCTTCCAGATATTATGTTTTGTACTGGAGAAGATCTATCAATTGTGTCGTTATCTCCTAATACACCGTAACCGTTACTTCCCCACGCCCAAAGTTCATTGCCTGCCATAACACTACTTTCCACAAAGTGTAAATTTATGTAATTATTATTTACCCCACAAAAACTACCAAAATTAAAACATAATATTTATGTTTTTGACTTAAAACTTAAAAATTTTTAAGTCGAAATAAGTAGTTAATACTTAAAAGAAGATAATGTTAATTCACTTTATTTTCTTGAAAACAGAATATGGATAATTTTCATTGGATTTCATATTGTCTTTTTCAAATTTGGCGAATTTTCCACTATCATTTTTTAATGATAATGGTTCAAAAGAATCAGCAACACTTGTATCTGTCATCTTGAAATTTGAATTATAAATTACAAAATAACCATCTTTGTTGAGCTTATTGGACAATTCAACAACAGATTCCTCAAATTTAGAGAAAGGATAAATTTCACTACAATCTTTTCTGTTTTGCAATTGCGGATATCGACAGAAAACAGACAAAGCAAAAATAAAATCAAATGTACCATGGCCTTCAGCCGTTGTATCATAAGATATTTTATCACTATTTTTCATATAGTTGGCTATTTTTATAAACCTTTCATTAATATCAATTCCAACAATTTCTGATTCAGGAAAATAATTTACTAGAGTCTTGCATTCTAGTCCAATTGAACATCCGAAAGACATAATTCGGATATTCCCTGTTTTTAATTTTGAACAGTAATCGAAAAGATCAGGATAACGATTCTTTCTTGTTATACCGCTATATTGATGTAATTTATTTTTATCCATAATACTCCTTAAAAAAGTCTTGAATTGCAAACTGTGATAGCTGGTACAAATAAATTTTTTAATTTATGCTTTAACATTAAATGTATATCAAAAATCATCTATGTATTTATAAAATTTTTACCAAATTTAATTTGACAACATCATTGATTGGTAATATTTTATCTATATGGTTATTTATTTTTAATCAGAGGCAGTTATGAATAATTCTGATTGTGTTCATGAAAAAATTAAATTCTTTCACCATGCCAGCTTCGATGATATCAATCAGCGTAATAAAATCATGGAAAGAATTCCAGAATACAAAGAATTTCAGAAAAGTCTAAGCAAAGTCCAAAAAATTAAAACCGATAAAATAAACCCAGAAATGCTTCCTTGCTACCAATCTGCTCTCCTCAATTTCCAACAAGAACAACATCTCTTCAAAAAGCTTAATTTTTTGAAATATCGTGCAAAAAATTTATTTTCCAATGTCAATTGCAAACATTTAGAAGCAAAACATAAACTTGCCAATCACTTATACCGAAAAGCTCTTGCTGTCAGGAACCAAATCGCTGAATGCAATTTCCGACTAGCAACTCAAATCATGAAACATAAAAATGTAATGCAAGATGGAAACAGCACTGAACAAATGTTAAGCGATGCTTATTTCGATGTTTTGAAGGCTGTTGACTATTTCAACTGGACACTTGGACATAGATTCAGCACATATGCAACTTGGGTCGTGAAGAAGAATTTCTTCAGAGACGCTAAGACCAAGATGAATCAATCTGAAAAAGTTTCATTTCTTGATGATTCTCGTGCAGAAATGATCGAAGATAGAGGCACTGGAGAGGCTGATGAAAAGGACCATGAATCAAGACAATGTCTGATTAAGAGACTGATTGGAATGCTCGTCCGTGAGAATATAGGCACTGATCGAGTAAGGCAAGCATATGTACTCGAAAAATATTTCGGCGTAAATGGACGTGACAAAATGACACTCGAACAAATCAGTGATGAGGTGGGAGTGACGAAAGAAAGAGTCCGACAACTCAAGGAAAAAGGGTTGGAATGGATCAGGGAAAAAGTCGAAGAATTAGGACTTTCCATTGATGATTAGATTTTTGCTTTACATTCAATAAAAAGACGAGTATACTCACTTTGCTGACGCAAACGATGTGGTCCTGACTCACAATGTGTGGTAAGTCAGGTCAACCTTCACAAAGTATGTGCCAGCAAAGGGTTAGATAACATGTCAACTAAGCGTGCTGTTTCTTCGCAACAGATTTCCTCTACTGTTGCCTCTGTGGGTGTCAAGAAAACTGGTTTGGCTGGTCTTGCCAAAATTGCCAGTAAGTCATCGTCGCCAAACAACAAGCCCCAGAAATGGGAAATGCCTTTGACTCCTGAGTCTCAATTGCAGGCTCAAAGATGGATTGCTGCCAAGACTGTCCTCGAACCAGTGATGGCTCGTGTCGAGAACAGCAAGGATGAATTCGTCCAATATGCTATGAGCGTCATGGCCCAGAAGCTGTTTGATAACAAGAGCAAACCTTCAAACCCCCTTGTTGTCCTCCGCAAAGAGGATGGGAGCATCGATAGCACTTTTCAGTTCTTGATGACAGACAAGTTCAAGGTGAAGCTACCAGAAGCTCCAGTTGATGAAGATGCAGCAGAATTTTACGCTACCATATTTTCTGATTTAGGTTTGCATCCTCATGACGCAAACAATTTGGTTGAAAGCGAACTCGATCTTTCGCCAAGCATCGAATTCCGCAGTCCCAAGGAATTGACTTCGGGCCGTTACGGTGAAAACAGGGAGTGGATTGAGTCCACTCCAGCAGAAAAGTTAGCAGGTGAAAAAATGACTGCACTTGTCCTTTGGAACGGACAAGGGAAGGCTCCTGCTGCTCTAACGGACGAAGAGAAGGCCTTGGTGGTTGTGAGTTCAGCTTCTGTGAAAATCAAGGCTGGATTCTATGATCGTCTATCCACCTATTGCCGTTCTGTGGAGCAGGTTGTGGCCGTTTTAGGCTTGATTCAACCTGTAGTCTATCCAGCCTACGCAAAGTTCGCCACAAATGATTCTGTGACAGTACAGGCTCAGCGAAAAATCGCAGCGGCTGCGGAAATTTTGGGTGGATAATAAAACCTAAAGTTGTTAATATAAGGGGGAAGGCTCAATGCTTTCCCCCTTTTTTTAGGTGCAATGATAAAATGTTAGAATCTTTAATTGCTGCCACATCAATAAAAGAAAAAGTTGCTATTATTTGCGACTTTTATAAATCAAAAAGGCTCGACAACAATCTTGAGCCGATGTGGATTCATAGAGCTTATGAAATCGCACAACATTATCTTGATGATAAATTGCCAAAAGAAGAAATGGGCATTCTTCATGAAGTTATTCGTAGTCATTTAATGCCAGATGGAACTGAAGTTCTGTCCATGCCTAATGTGCCGAAAAGTCCAATTCGTATTATGCATCAAGGATGGAAGATTGGAACTCCGACATGGATATTCATGGGAAGAAAAGAACCTGATGCTGTGACTGATTTAGGAAACAAATGGGTTGCGGTAAAAAGAACAGTTCCTCCAGATCTTTACAAATCATTTGACCCCAAAATACCAGATACGATTTGGTTAGCTTATAACTTGGAAAAACAATTTGGTCTAGATTCAAAAAATTGTATTGGACCAGCTTTGTATCTCAATCAGTTAGTCGAGATCGTAGAAGAACAACCACGATGAGGGCATCATGGAAAACAACAGATGGAGTCAAGAAATGACTGAGATTTGCAACGATGATATTCTTGACTATTTCGATAAAGGCAAGTCTATACTTGTTTCTTATAAATTTTTATATGATGGTTTAGAAAAAATTCGTTTTGTAAGAATAAACGAAAAAAATCACTTTGTGAAAAAAGTCAAAAAAAATTAAAAACAGAATTTTAATTATTGTCCATTGATTTGTGCTGAAGAAAATTTAATCAGCATGATTCCTATGAACATCATGCTGATTCCGATTAAACCAATTTTATTGAATTTGATTCCAAATATTAATATTGGTAAAAAATAATAGACTAAAACCAAAGTGAAGTCATACATCATGCTAAAGGCATATATTTCCTTTTGCTCTGAAATTACTTTTGTGCCGCTAAACCAAAGATAGTTGCAAACACTTCCTACTAATATTCCAAGTGGGACATACCACCAGAAAGCATGTAATTCTTTCTTGTAACTGATAAAACATGATATAGCATTAAACAATGCTGCTACAAGAAGAATTAAATATTGCATTGTTTCTCAAATCAAGAATGATTTTTAGATCTACACTTCTTATTATATTATTTTTTCCTAAATTCGTAAAGATGCAGAATTAAATTTCTCTGAGCAAAAAACCTATAATTTGCCTGATACTTATTTTTTTCTTAAACTTTAATGGAGGAAAAATTATGAAACTTGATTTTTTGTCTAATCTTTTGACTAATGAAGATGTGAATGTGAGTTTCCTTTTGCCTTCTGGCAAGTATGTGAGTCCTCATTTTCATGTCACGGAAGTTGCCAAGGTGCAGAAGGCATTTACTGATTGTGGTGGCGTAAAAAGAAGCAAGGAATATGTAACTCTTCAGTTGTGGCATGGTGATGATTTCGATCATCGTTTAACGACAAATACTCTTTCCAAAATTATTGGTCATTTGGATGATAAATCCGCAATAAATTTAGAAGTTCTCGTTGAGTTGGAGGAAAGTACAATTGGACTATATGAAATTGAAGAAGCTATAGTTTATGGAGGCTTTAATTCCATGAAAAGTCAGGCTATTGTTTTCCAGTTGAAGAGGACTTCGACTAATTGTCTTGCCCCTGATAAGTGTGGTCTAAAGCCACAAAAATGTGGAACAAACTGCTGCTAAAGGAGGATTGAACTGATGTTTTGTGAATTACCTATTGTGCAACCTGAAACTTGTTTTGCGATTGAGGGTGAGTGCGTCAATCAAGACGACACAGCCCTAGTCAAGAAGCTTTACAAGCAAATAAAGAGGAAGAACCCAATAGTTGCGGTATGGATCAGAGAATGGTCTAAAAAGACAAAAGACAAGATGGGAGCGATGGCATGCGCTCTTATTGTTTATCGTCTTATTGAAAGTCAGTTTGAAGCAGATTTCATGAATGAGATGCTTTGATTTTTCTTGGTTAGAGATGCTAAATATATCATCTCTAACCAAGGATCATGATGGAACAAGATTGCCGTACCTTGGGCGAAAAAGTCAGTGATGCAGTTGCCAAGTTCGGAGGTTCTTGGAATTTCATTCTATCTGGTTTTTTTATAATCCTAATTTGGGTTATATCTAACAACATTTATTTATTCTACCACTGGGACGAATATCCATTTATTCTTCTCAACCTGTTTCTTTCCTTGATTGCAGCTTTTCAAGCGCCATTCATCATGATGGCTCAAAGAAGAGTTGAAGTAAAGCAGGACGCAATTTACAGGGCTCTATTCAGAGAAATCAAGGAACTGGTAGAAATAGACCTTAATCTCGAACACGAGGTTTTGGAAACAAATAAAAAACTAGAACAGGAAATTCAACTAATAAAACAAATTCTAGAGAAGCCTCAGGCCGAAGAGACATTATGAAATACAGGGCAACCTGCACAATTATATTTAACTTTGAATCTGATTTGCCTTATGAACAAGCTTTGGAACTAGCAAAACAACATCTAGACGATATTCCCACGAAAGAGGGAATCGATGACATCAGAACAATTCTCCAACTCGATAAGTTAAAATCAAAGGTTGAAAAAATAAAACTTGGAGAATTTACGCTTGATGAAGTAATGCCTTTCATAACAAATGATCCAGAAAGAAAAGAATACCAAGTCAAGAATACGATCTATCAAGTAAAAATGAATACAGACAGATATCATGTATTCAAAAATAACATGTTTTGTGTTTCATGTGGATTGGAAGGGAAAAAACTATTACTTGAATGTTATCCTGCTGATATGATCCCACATTTTAATCTTTATGGCGAAGAAGACAACAAACTTGTTCTTTTCACAAAAGACCACATCACAGCAAAAGCTTTTGGAGGAGAAGACACTCTCGATAACTTCCAGACCATGTGCAGCACTTGCAATACTTTGAAGGCTCACAGCAATCTCACAGTTGATTCAGTGGCTAAACTACGAAGAACATATGACGAGAATAGAAAAAAAATAGGTAAAAAGAAACTTCATGTTCTTATAGAAAATGAAAGATTGAAACTTGAACAGCCATGGCCTCATTTAATTTATAAAAATAATTCCAAACCAGCAAATGCAGTCCAATGCCTTTTTAACATGGTCATATTTGAAGATGGGGACGAAATGATTGCAGTTCCAGAAAAAGAATTACCAAAATCTATTGTTGCAAGAGGATGCATTGAAAAAGATACATATCTCGAAGAAATTCTAGAAATAAACAATAAGAGCGCATGTAAATTATCTGACTTGGTAGTGATTATCGCCAAAGAGTATCTTACAAAATGAAAAAACAAACACTAAATACTTTAGTTAAATTAAAGGAGTGCTATGGAACTAGAAGATTGGGAGAAAGAACTTAGAAATGAGTATGGGAGTCCTGAAGTTAAGGCTGAACCTACACCATCAGCCCAATCCACTCCAGTTCCTGTGCAAGAACCAAAAGTAGAAGAACCAAAAGTAGAAATCAAACCTGTAGATGACAAATCTAAAGATAGCGGCACATGGCTATTCCTTGTTCTTTTTTTAATTCTTGGAATTACAATAGTTTGGATCTATGATGACAAAACTGGTGGCAAAATAAAGTCTTCAATCATGTCCACGTTCCATAGCAAAGAAAATGTTCAGCCTGAAGAAAAAGAATTGATATCTGATGCTGAAGTTGGCAAATTAAAAAATGAATTAGAAAAATTTAGATCAGAAAATAAAACAGCTATTGATGCAATTCAAGCAAAATTAAATTCAAACTCATCAAAAATTGGGTTAATGGGTTTACTTATAAACGAAAATTTCACTATGATCATGAACGGCAAAGATGCAAGTGATTTCATTTTCTTTAATCGTGATTGGACATTGGACAGAATGCCAAAATACATCGAAATGACAGAAGATGATAAAGAATATCTTAAAAAATTTATAAGAAAAAATCAGTAAGATCTGTAGACTTCGGTTCCAGTATAACCATTTGATGTAGACAAATCCATGATTGCATTAGCAATGTAATCTGCCGTAATAAGTGCTAATTCCTTATCATGTCTTAAATCATAAACAACCTCAACCTGCATTGAACTAACATTTGGATCATAATCCCATTTACGAAAATACTGATTGAGGTTGTTTCTAGACCAACCACTCATTTGCCCACCAGCTTTACCTTCGTAAGAAGTTATTCCTGATTGATTCATAAAATGCAAGAAAAGATTTTTCTGCCACACATCACATGAATAACTATTTGGCTTACCAGATCCATATCCAACTACAACATCAAGATAAGGATCTTTTGATATTATCCTATGTCTATTTCCCATGCCGTGAATATAAAAAACATATGCTATTTGATTAGTTTTGAGAATTTTGTTTTTGAATCTAATGATTGGATCTAAAAACTCTTCACGAACAACATCTTCTTGACAATGATAGATGTTGTTGCAATCTGCAATATCTTTGAAGATATCTACAGTTTCTCCTCTTTCCCATCCTCTGTTAATCACTGCATAAGAGCCAATAGTGGAAGCAATGGCTTCAACCATCACATCAGTATTTTCATCGTCTCCCTTATAGCCATGAGGAGCGACTACGATAACTGGAATATTACCTTCGATAATACTGACTCTTTCCATAATTTAATTATAGTTCCTTTTGTATTGAAAAATATTTCCAAAATAATACATAACATTTGTGCTTGAAAAGGCAAGCACAAAAAACAAGGGTTTTGATGATTATAGACAATAAACTGGACTTATCCTCCAAAAAAACAGATGAAATTAAAAAATATCTTGAAGCCATTCTAGCCATAAAATATAAGTTTGGTATTCCATCAAAAGAAAACGGATTTCTTAAAGTAACTATAAGCCGCCTTCAAAGAAGGTCAGATTGCTTAAACCCATCAAATTAAGACAGGTCTAAGCAATCACAGACCTAATTTTTTACTCGACAATTCCGGGAACAGGTCCAACATTTTCCAAAATCCACTCTCTGCCCTTTACCTTGCAAAGCTTAACGAAAAGTAAAAATTCAAACAAGTTGTTATTTTGACTGAGATGATTCTTTCTATCTTTCGCCGACATGAAAGCTAACTTCTTGGCAAGTTCCAAAGCTTTCTTGTACTCATCTCTAGCCCTTTTTCTTTCCTCACGAGGACTGATCTTTTTCTTCTCGATTTTTATATCTTTCCATTCTGGAAACTTTCGGTCAATTGTTAATGTTGCCAATTCCTTAGAGTAATTGTGGAATCTCACGAGGTTATAGATATACATCTTCCTCCTTTCCACTTTAATCTCATTTGAAAAATTCAATTTATGACCACTGCTGATAGAAGCATTCTCTTCAGCAAGATAAGCTGGCTGACCTGAAAGAGTGTTTTGTAACTTCCCAACAATAAAATTGGCAAATTCTAAATCGTCAGGAACGTCATATAAGTCAAAAAAACCAAAACGACAGACAGCAGCATGATGCATTTCTGTCAGATATTCATGCCTTTCGGCATTATATCTCTTGCTTTCTGAATGGAAATGCCCCAAAAACCTTTTATTTTCAACAAGCTTCTCAATGACCCAAGAAGATGGATCTTTACCCATATCGCTGCACAAAAGGATGCACTTGTCACCTTCAACAGTAGGCTTGATGAAAGGGTACTTTTTGAGAATTATTCTGGCTACATGTGCAGTTTTAGCGGCATCGAAACGATGGATGTAAAACCAAACTTTCTTGACGTTCATTCCCAGTTCTCCGTCTGTGACTCTGATCTCCACATCTCTTATTCGCATCGAATCTCAGTTATTTCAGAAAACTCTTCAGATAAAAAATCAAACTTTTTTCAAGCATACTATTGGCTGTTTGGTATCACGATGTACAACAAATATGTCATTCTTGGAAACATAAGCAATATGCTTCTTCCTGCAAAGCTTAACCTTGCTGCATATTTCTTCTTGACTTGGACTTGCAATTTTCAAGACTGAATCCGTTGCAGAAATCTTATCAATCATCCATTCGTCCAATTCATTGTCATATGTGCTATCGACCACACATAGTCTAAGATCGACGTTTTTGCCTAATGGGTTTTTCATCTCATCGATTCCTTTCAAAAATTTGCTTTATCCTATAATAACTTATAGAATTTAAGGTAATTTGTAAACAGAGAATAAAAAAAAATTATGATATATTGTGATTTAGATGGTGTTCTTGTTGATTTAGCTGGAAAACTAAGTGATATATATGGATTTCATCTTAGCAACGGAGAAACATTCATAGACTACTTCAACAGTTATATCGACAAGCTCACAAGCAAAGAAAAAATTGAATTTTGGGCAAATCTACCTGAAACAAAAGACTGTCAAATCCTATGGGATTTTATCAAAGAATATAAACCTTATATCCTGACATCATGTTCAGAGTCAAAAGAAGCATGTGAAGGTAAAAATATATGGTGCCAGAATCATATTGGCGTTTCTGGAAATAGAATTATCTGTGTTGAGAAAAGCAAGTTGAAAAAATATTACGCTAGTTCAGGAAAAATACTAATAGACGATCTCCCCAGTAACATCCAAGAATGGCATGACTGGGGAGGAACTGGAATATTACACGTTGATGCTGAGAGAACAATCAATGAGCTTAGAAAGGCATTCTAATCAATCTACTGGCAAAATATTGTTGAAAGAACAAGCAATACTGTGAAGGTGTTTCACATATTTTCCTGTGTCGTAATAAGCTTCATTATTTATGAAGAAACAAAATCTTGGGAATGGATTCTTTCTTGATTGACCAACAAGTCTTGTTGTTGCGTTAAGCAAACCTATTCTTTGACCATGATCAGAATAAATTTGTGCAATTTCAAGAAGATGTTCGTTTCTTTCTGGGCAAAATGGCTCTGCCTGCATCAATAATGAAATAGCAGCCTCATCATCTTTGATTATTCTTTGGCACTCTGCCATGAAAACTAGAACCATGTAGGCCATTTCATCCATGTGCTTCGGCTTTTTAGTTTCTGAGTATTGATGAACAACATTCAAATATTGCTCAAAAAAGAATATAGCTCTTCTTGCACATTCATGTAAATGATTTGTTCCAAAAGGCCACTTTGTTCTTGGATCAAGAACTGCATCTCTATAGCTTTTGCCAATATAGAAAAGATGATATGTGTCATTAGACATCTTACTGTCAGACAAAAGATCCTTCTCTATCTCTAAAGCATCGGAATAAAACTTAGTGGGATTGAACCAAGTCCTGCCGTCACCCATGATTAAGTGTTTGAATTTTGGAGAAAGAGAAACCCTCTGGAATCCTTCGCCTATATTATCTTTGTCCATATAAATGGTTTCATGACGCTTATCATGCTTGAATTTCCAAGGAAGCTTAGAGTTCCATAGCCAACAGCGTTGATAACTGCATTGACCTTGCAGCGCAACTATATTGAAGCTTTCGATAGTTGTATCGTTGATTAGCTTCCAATCAAGTTCATCATCGACCTGCAAAATCTCATCAGCGTCGATTCTCAATATCCAATCACAGTTGTGTGAAGCTTGCAAAGCTGTTTGTAAAGCATGATCACGATTATATCCGGGATACTGCCAAGAAATTTCATAAAGAAATCCGGGTATGTTCTTATCCTGAAAGAAGTTACGAATTATTTCTTGTGTTCCGTCAGTGGAGCCATTGTCCTGAATAATCCAATAGTCAATATAATTATAACAAGATTCAAGCATCCTTTTGATTACATGGGCTTCATTGGCGACCATAGTATTCAAGCAGATTCTAGACCTTTTGGGTTCCATCTTAACCTCTTAAAGCGACAAATGATGATTACCGTTGTGATCCGTCTTCTGTCGAAGGAACATCTATTGCAGGTAATTCTGGGACTGACATACCTTTATTTTTCATTTCTCTGAAAATAAGGGTTGTGGCCAGATGCAAAAGATTAACGCTATCATAAGGCTTGAAGCTATTCAACTCAATTTTCATTCCCATTTCTTCTTTGCTGGACATTGGCATTAAGAGAATATAAGAATTGTTTGGTCTATTGCGAAATTCAGTCAAAAGTTGTTCTTTAGTTGCTAATTCGAGATCTTCAAGCAAATATTGAGATTGAATTAATTTAATGTGTCTCAGCATATAGATGCGATAAAACAAAAATATAAATGTAGCTAAAGTAAATCCTGCGATGAATATTGATAAGAGAAAGAGATAATCCATAAAATTCCTTACTTTCTATGCCAAAAAGATCCACAGCATGCCGCTCCATTTATCGGCTGTTTGTACAAATAAGCATAAGCTTTATTTTCTTGTACATCATTCCAAACTGTTTTGTCAATAGGCAAACGACTAAGAGTAAACTCTTCGATATTTATGGTTGATCTTTCAAACAAATTAATTTCTACGCCTTCTATTTTATCCAATCTTACAAGACAATCCTCATCAACTTCCCAAATTTCACCAAAAATAGATTTATCTGCCTTGATATTATTTTGTTCGGCAAGTTTTTTATTGAGAAGGGCGGGATATCCTCCTGTTGCATGCATGCTATATTCAGGCTTTGTTTTAGCAGTTCCCAAATAGATCTGTCCCTGCAAAGCATAATTTCTAGTAAACCCTATTTTTAGAGTTCCGTAAACAAAAAGCAATACGCTCATTCATCTTCCTTAATTCTTGTTGTCTCATCTTCATTAGTTCTTGTAATAGCAATAATGAAAGTGCAAATTACAAAAGCACTTAGCATAAAAAACACAAAAGAACCTAAATGAGATAGTGTGCTGTAAATCATTTTAAGAGTAATCCTTTATTTGTAAAGAAAAAGAATTAGCGAAGGAAACAAAGAAATTCAAGACAAGATCATCGCTTTGCACAGAACCTTGTAGATATCCTCTTTCAAAGAGGTAGGCCTTGCAACCAAAAAATCCATTCCAAAAATCATATGTTCCAAGCATATAATCGCTAGACAAGTATTTGCCATGTACATTTTCAATTTTCTGCTTCAAAGATTCTATCATTGCAGCCCTGTCATATAAATTGACTACAGACTGAGTCAAATCCTGCACATTAAAAGAACTTAATCCACAAATCAAATCAGATTCTCCGTCAACAGATGACGTATTTCTAGAATAAATTCCAGCTTTAGGCAAAATCTCAGGCTGAGTCCAAAGACATCTTTGATTTTTTTCTAAATTTTGAACCAAAGTGTAATCCACATTACAATCTGTCTTGAATTTATTCAAAACAGGAACATAACGAAAATTAAGTTCAGCAATCTTTGTGATTGCTTCTTCTGGCAAATCTTTGCCTATAATTAGAGCATCGAGTGATGCAGATTTGGTATTACGGACCCAATTGAGGCCAAACTTATTCCAACTGTTCTCATTGAAAAAAGTAGAAACAATATAACTCATTTAGCTCAACCCTCTTGGCATGTGAAGTCTCTCAAAACAAGAAAATTAGTTTTCATTTATTATGATAGTTACATTGACAGCCAAAAAGACAATATTTTAGCTGATATTCATCGAAACATCACACCCTCCGCCCTCCGCCCTCCGCCCTCCGTTTCATCAACGGAAGGCGGATTTCCAAAATAATGATAATCCTAATGAACCAAAAGGTCAATAGATCTTAAAAATTTAAGCTGCTAGGCTTTTTTGAAAAAGAGCAGTTTGACCCAAAACGACATCCTTGGTAACTACTACTGTTTCTCCACCATGATCTGTCAAATGGTACATGATGTCAATCATGAATTCTTCCATGACAGTCCTTAGTCCACGAGCTCCAGTTCCAACACTCAAGGCTTTCTTGGCAATTTCTCGTAAAGCTTCGTCAGTGAATGACAACTTTACATTATCTTGCCAACACATTTTCTGATATTGTTTCACGAGAGCATCTTTAGGATCGGTAAGAATCTTCATAAGGCTTTCTTCGTCAAGACCTTTCAAAGGTGTCACAACAGGAAGACGACCAACTAGTTCTGGGATCATTCCAAACTCGATAAGGTCATCCTGAGTGACATGCTGAAGAATCCATTCTTCATCAAGATTCGATGAAGCACTTCCGAACCCCATTTGATTTTTACCTATTCTACGCTTAATAATGTCTTCTAGGCCATTAAAAGCACCACCACAGATGAATAGTACGTTAGTAGTATCAACCTGAAGGAACTGCTGCTCTGGATGTTTACGGCCACCACCGGGAGGCACATTGCAAACAGTACCTTCAAGCATTTTCAGTAGAGCCTGTTGAACTCCTTCCCCTGATACATCACGAGTGATACTAACACTTTGGCTTGTCTTACCAATCTTATCGATCTCATCAAGGAAAATAATTCCAGTCTGAGCCAATTCAATGTTAAAATCAGCTTCCCTTACAATCTTAAGAATTAAATTCTCGACATCTTCTCCAACATACCCAGCTTCTGTAAGGGTTGTTGCATCGCCAATTGCGAATGGAACTTCAAGAATCTTTGCAAGAGTCCTAGCCAAAGAAGTCTTTCCTGATCCAGTTGGCCCTATCAACAGGATATTTGACTTTTCGATATTAACATCAGAGAATGGATTATCATCAGTGATGCAAAAATTCTGAGTCAATCTTTTATAATGATTAGTGACAGCAACTGCCAAACAACGCTTGGCCTTATCTTGGCCAATGATGCTCTTGTCAAGATGTTCAACAATTTGCTTTGGAGAAGGAATCATCTTTTTTGCACTCATGTTTGCAGCTTTGCTGTTCTTACTCACCATGGTTTGACAAATTTCGATGCACTCTGCACATATGTAAACCTTGCTCCCAGCAGGTCTACCATTCTGTTCACGGCTGATATTTGGACCTTCAACTAACATCCCTGCCTGAGAACTAGACATTCCACAGTAGTCACAGAAAGGACCCTTCTTTTTCGCCATGAATCAAACTCCTTAGTTTCAACTTGCCAAAATCATTATACAGTAATTCTTGATTAATTTAACAAGAAACAACTATTATATATTAATGGCTGGTCAGATAATGGAGGTCGTTTTCACACTTTCCTGACCCGGTATCTGTTTATGCAGAAGCAAAGATTAAGTGTTGTCCGCTATGCAACAGCCATCAAAATCAAAAAACCCCGTTCGTATGTGAACGGGGTGTGCTAAATCAAGTTTATTGTTTCAAATCGTAAAAACTAGTCAATCTTGCCAGAAAACTGATATTCACGGGTCATATCATTTTTCGTGAAAACGCCCTTCTTGCAAAGTTTCTGCAAACACTGATAAACCATGTTGCTCAAATTACCACTGTTAGTCTTATAGCCGGTTTCAAGAACGAGTTCAGCAATTTTCTCATACCTCATGAAATGAGGATGCTGCTGACCAATTGTTTCCAAAAGATTGGGCAGTTTCATTGACTTACCGCTGGAAACAGGAGAAGCAATACGAGTGCGACGAACCTTAACAGAGTTGTCACCACGAAAAATTACTGGGTCTTCATGACTGGTCGGAATATCTGTATCAATAGTATGCTCTTCTTCGAGCCTGACAAGCTCCTCGATACAGTTAATCTTCTTAGCAATCTTATCTTGCTGTGCCTTAAGTGCTACCAATTCGTTTGCCCAAGATGTCTTCACGTCTTTGCTCCTTAATATACTGGCGTGTTAGTAAATGAAAGCCAGTAAGTAATTAATATACGAATTTTTTTTTGTTGTAAAGCCATGTTGCAGAAAAAAAAGTAAAAATTGTAAAATTTCAGCAAACTTACTCGCTTAATATTGTGTCAGAGGACACATGGAAAGCAAAGAAAGGAAGTTAAATGCTGGTACTTAGTCGCAAGAAGGACGAACAGATCATTCTACAGGTCCCCGGTATGCAGGACATAGTCCTGACGGTTGTGAGGATCGATAACCGCAACAAGGTCAGGATCGGGATTGAAGCCAATAAGAGTGTGACAGTGCTGCGTAAGGAACTCGCAGCAAACGCCATGGAAATTGACCCCCGTGCCCCCAAAGGCCAGATCTCAGCAATAACTGATGATACTAAATAGAAAATTCAGTATTTTATATAAGATTTGTTGGCAACACCCAACTTTTTAAGAACTTGCAGGAATTCTTGATGTGAATATTCATTGTCAGCAACATATGCCAAAACAAGAATAATCATGTCTTCATCAAGCTTTGTATGCCATTTCAATTGCTCATGATTGAAATGGTTTTTTCTGACAAGCCATCCAGCCGAAAGCAACTGGTTGATATCACTTGAATCAAAAACTTGACTACAGATAGAACAAGAAATCAACCCATCTGAAAGTTGCTCTTGTAGTTCGTGACCGCAAAAAGGGCATAAATGAATCATTAATGTATTTATGCACGAAAAAATAAAACCGTCCCATATTTTGTATGGGACGGCTTTAATTTCATAAATCAAGCTGAATAATGACGTTTCAAAGTGCTAATCCAATCAGGGTTATTCACAAGAATGTTGTCATTAAATATTTTCACTACCAACTTCAAGGCATCAACATGAGCAGTGAAGTCATCTCCCTCACCATTATTCCTCACCAAATTGGCAAAGAAATCACGTCCCTCAATGATTTTTGACTCTCTCATCTTTCTAGGTCCACCCTTGGGACCACGCTTGTTTGAAGTTCGAGGTATTTCGCCAGCAATTTGCTGACTTGCTTCCCTAATTTCCCTCGTAGTCGTAACAGGATTAGTGGTTTCCTCTATCTTGCGACGAACTGCACGAGATTCTACTTCCGCTCTGGCCAAATTGCTTCTGGCTTGATCCTGCTGTTGAGGGCTTTGAGCCAACACAACTTCGCCCTTAGCAATGTCTTCATTCGCCTCAGCCTGCTCTGCACGTCGAACAAGCCTTGCAATACGACGACCAGATGTTTCATTTGCAGATTCATGCGCTGCAACTCTTACCTGATTACGGACCTTCTCGTCCTCAATTGCTGCCAACTCGACAGCAGAGTTGCGATCCAATCTGCCTTCAATCAAATCAGCAAGTGTATGAGAATCCAAAGAAGCAATCAGACGGTCAGTGTCGGAAAGCCATTTTGAATCCTGTTGCAGGACTTCCATGATCTTTGCGTCACTGGCCCCATTGTCACGAAGCTGAATTACTTCAACTATCTCATGACCATCTGTCAGATTGATGCGAGTCTTGTTTTCTGCCCATGCCAAAACAAGAGCGTCAAGATCGTCTCTGCACATGAAAATTTGACAAGGAACAAATTCATAAGCTTCATCAGCAGAAGCAGTTCTGCTGATAAATTCGCCCTTTTCATTGACCTTAGGAGTCCTTGGGTCAGCAACCATTTCCTTCTTGCGAATCAAGAAATCAAGAGAACGATAACGCCTGTCTCCACCTACAACCATCGGAAGGAATTTGTCTCCATCCTTTACCCACCTACAGACTAAAGGGTTGAGAAGAGTGTTCTTCTTGATGCTCTCACGGAGTTGAGATGACAAGTTCTTGTCAACAATGTCAGACTGACCACGTTCAGTCAAAAGACGTGGATTGTTCTTAGGAGCAATAATACTTGAAAAAGGAACCATAAAAAGGTTCCCAGTCAAATGCCTACTTCCTTCTGGCAAACCACTCATCACCAAGTCTTGTGTCTTCACTGACATGTCTTAACCTCATTCCGTCAAAGAGTAACTTGTTTCCAAAAAAGCAGAAGCACAAATAAAGTAAGCAGACTCAGTTAAAATGTCAACACCACTAAACCAAAAGGTCAAAACAATGAATGACGAAGAAAGAAATTTCATCAAATCCGAAAGAATCAAAGAAGAATTTGAAGAATACAAGAAATTTGCTTACAAGAAAAATTTCTTTGTCATGGCCTTAGCTCTTGTTCTAGCAACTCAAACACAAAAGTTTGCTTCTTCTATGACAGAGTCACTTGTTATGCCAATCATCAATTACTTGATATCAGCAACTAATGGCAACTGGCGCAATCTAGTTTTTACGCCAACAAAAGGACTTGAACTTGAAATTGGAAATCTAGTCAACGCCTTCCTTGAATTCACGATTGTTACAGCAATGCTATACTTGATCTTTCAAAAAATCATCAAAAGATTTGATCCTAATGCAGAACTGGAAATTCCTCATGCTAATCATACCGTCAACGCCGGACGGATTTCTCTAGGAATCATAGACGAAAAAAACCCAAAAATCAACTAATCCAAAAGATCAAAAAAATCAATCATACAAAGGAGAAACACAATTAAACTTTGTTTTACACCTATCGCAAATTATATCTGGGGCATTACTTCCATCTGGTCGGCGACCTGATCTGATACTATTGTGAGGAGGAGGACAAGAACATTCGTATTTCAAGAAGAAAATTTTTGATGGTTTCAAATTATTGATTGCTAAAACTAAAGACTTTTCGTTCTCATTCAATAATTCATTATCAATATGTATGTTAGAAATAATTGACTTGAGATTTTGATTTTTATCAAGTTCAATCTTAAAATCTTTAGTCGAAAAACTGTTATCAATTTCCAATGTTGTGTTTGACCAACCTTGATTCTTATCTTTATAAACAACCAAACCGCACTTTACGGCAAGCTTCATAAATTTTGAGTTATGATACTGATTATCATTAACATCTATAACTTTATTTTTATAATTTGATAAATGTATCATTTCATGAAGCAAGTTGACGCAAATAATTTCTTTATTTATATTTACAAAACCAGAACCCATAACAATAATATTTTCGTCAGATTGCCACCTTAATGAAACTTTTTTACTCACATCAACAATAATCTCTGGAGCAGAGAGATTGGAATCAAAAAACAATCTGTTGAAAATGGAAAAAACACTGTTGATGCTGGCAATCATGACCTGATCTCCAAATTAGGAAAGATCATCATAACAATCAGAAAGAAATTTGTCAACCAACGAAAAAGGCTGGCAATCAGCCAGCCTTCCTGAATTAAATTAAATTAAATTAATAGAGACGTAAGTTACAAACTGTTATTGCTGGAACCCAAGCGCCAGAAACACCAGAACAGATTCCAAGAGCCTGCTGGTTCTTAGTACACTGAGCGGTAAAAAATTTCCAAGTAGTAGTTGTATAAGTGTTATCGACATTTTTGCAACGAAAGCCCATAAAACCTCCTTATTGTACACAAATTATATATTATACCTGTTGATTATTTTTATAAATTTCGTCGAACTGACTTCGTACATTTCGCAATATTTCTTGTGCTTTCTTATTTTTGTCTAATTGTTTCAAAGTGCCTCTTCCTTCATGTTGAACCCAGCTTTTCCCACAAACTCCCTGTTTATAGCCACTTTTTGCCATTCTGATTGCAAATTCTTCTGTCTCTACACCTGCATAAGGACATTCATGCAAAAATCCAACTCTATTAAATAATTCACGATTTGCCAAAACACAATACATCGGCAAGAAACCATCTTCTAATATTTTATCTTCTCTTGTTTGGCCCTTTTGGGCCTTTAGATCAGAAGAATCAACTGTTGGATTATCTGTCATCGCTGAAACCATTTTTACATTATTCTCTTTCATAATTGCAAGAGATTGACCAAGATTAAAAAGCCAATTTTGATCCTGAACACGAACATCGGAATGTAAAATAGCAACGAAAGGAATGTCTTTACGAAAAGGATTCTTCAGCGCATTATTGACCGATGCTCCAAATCCCTTGCACTTATCATTCTTCAAAAACCTCAATCCTTCTACCTTTTTCTTCTGCAATTGCTCTACAAAACTTTTATTCACAGAACCATCATCGACAAGAGTAATAAGATACCTGTTCTTTTGAACAGTATTGAAAATATCATTTACCAAATTGATAACTTTTGCTTGTTCGTTATAAAATGGAATAATTATTTCTACAGATGAAAGATAAAATGGTTTTGCCTCAATAGTTTTATTTAGGAAAATTTTTTCTTCCATTTCACACCCCGATTTCTGTCAAGGCAGAATTAAATTCATCCATGTTGTTGGAGCTTAAGAAGATGCCGTTGTTTTCATTTACCATATCTTTAAGCAATGAAAAATCACAATGATCACCTATTGCAATTACTCCAACTTTATATTCATAATTTTTATTCTTCTTGGCATCAAACAAAGCTCTATAGTGACCTTTGAATTTCCCGTTAAAACGATCAGTAATAATAACTATGTACTTATCAGAGTCCTCAACTGAATCTCCAACAACAGAAGCAATTCTTCGAGTTGCTTCTCCTATCCTGAAATCAACAGGATCTATATAAGAATCAATTTGATGTATTCCTCCGCCACACATTCTTGGTACTTTATTATCAGCATCACTTACAACAACAAGAAGATTCTCATCAGAAGAAGCAATTCTTGAAACAAGTTGCTTTTTAACCATATCAATTATTCTTCCGCCTTGCTTGTCATGTCTAATAGATAGATCGAAAACAATGCCAAGTAACTTTTTTCTACCGAAATCAAATTTTTCCATATGTTCACCTTGGCAACAATTTCTTAAGTCCATAAAGATCAAAATCCAAGAATTGCTGCCAATCCTTTTTTTCACATTTAGCGTTGCTGTGCTGCTCATTCACCCAATCAAGAACATCATTCCACTTATGTCCGTAATTGCCAAATATCTCTTCGTCTTGCTCAACATCCCTTAAAAACCAATAAAAAGCCTTACCATGATGTATACTTGTCTGAGGATACTGATCTCCAACATATCTTATTTCCACACTTTGAATCGCAACATCATCAGTGTGATTTACAATCCCAGCATATCCAAGAGGCAAAATAAGATAGTCGCCAATGTTCACAAGATCATTTTTTACTTTTATACTTGCTGCAAATTTATATGAGTTAAAAAAATATGTACACTCATCAGCAGTAGAACCTCTTTTAACCATAACCCCAGTTATTGGTAAAAATTCATCCTTTTTAATTTTTCTTTTGGCAAATAATCCCTTACCGGCCAATTTCATAGTTGATTCTTTAATATAAAATCTGTCATCGTTTTCTTCAATGGTAATCATTCAATATTTCCTTTAACAATTGCCTCATTAAGTTCTTGTAAAGTTACTGTCCTTCCCAAGAAATCTGAAAAACTTTCAAGAAAATGATTTATTATAGAAAGAGCCACTGATTCAGCAAGCTCTTGATGATTCAATATGTTTTTTCTAGCTTGTTCAAAACTTTCTAAATCCAAACCCCAATCAAAAACCTCGCCTTCAACCTTAAGGACTTTTATCATTCCAATTTCATCGTCAAAAGCCTCTATTACTTCTAATTTTTTCATATAAACACTCATATAAAATGTTAACCAAATTAAATGAGTTTGAAAAATGCAATTTAATAATCAAAATACACAAAACGAAATTATGACAATTAAAAGTTTCATGATGACACTTGATTCTATGAAAATGTTCATGCAAAGATTGCTTGATCAGGAAAATGCAATTTTTGAAGCACCTAAAAATTCAAATGATAAAATTCGTGAAATTACCGATTTAAGACTTCTTGCAAAAAGCGACCACTGGCCCGAATCTTTACGTCCAGAAGACATTGTCTCCACAGAGGAAGAGAAACTTCATGAAGCTGCAATGATTATAAGCAACTTGATCACAACCGATATTGTAGACAAAAAGATATTGGTATTTGGATGCAAGGAAGGACATATTGGTTTTGTGTCAAGTCAACTGTTCGGACCCAAAAAAGTTGTGTGTTATGATATCGAAGACAATAACTGGGATCATTTTGAAAAAGATAAAAATTTAATTTACACAAAAAATTGGGATGAAGTAGTATCAAACGGTTCTTATGATATAGTTGTTATCAATGATATTATCGATCATTCACAAGAATTTGAAAAGAGTCTTCAAAAAATAATTAAATTAAAATCAGATAGTTGTAGAATATTCGTCAGATGCCATCCATGGTGCAGTCGTGACGGATGCCACATCCACTCAACTCTCAATAAAGCATATCTACATCTTGTACATACTGAAGACGAACTTTTCGCAATGGGGATAAAACCAGTTAAAACAGTTGCTCTTCTTAATCCAATTGCCAGTTATAGAAGAATGTTTCAAGCTGCTGGCCTTTCTATTATTCGAGAAAACATAGCAAAAAGAGATGTAGAACTATTCTTCACTCAAAATCCAATACTATTGAGACGAATTAAAGAAAGATGGAAAAACAGCGAAATTCCAGAATATGCCAATGGAACAGCTTTCCCAAGAGAACATCTTGAAATCCAATATGTAGATTTTACTTTGATGTGATTATATTCTCAGCAGTAAACCAATCGTCTCTGTCGTTTCCGGGCAAGTTAGATGCAATTCTACGCCGATAAATATTTTCAGCAATTCTATTGATTTGAGTACAATCAATATTTTTCCCTAATTTTAGCATAGCTTCTTTGAAAGTCAGTCCTTGATCTTGGTACTCCTTAATCCGATAGATTTGATCCAAATTCATTCCTGCTGTCAAATCAGCCCAATCTTCTCCCAATATCCTGCTCCTAGCCTCAAAAGATGGATTGTCAAAATGCTTGACGAATTTGAAACGACTCGGTCTATCCTTCAAAGCATCATCAACCTTGTCAATATCATTAACAGTCATAATGAAAACGACTTTATCATAAGTGTTGTAAACACCATCTAAACCATTAAGAATTATATCAAAAGTAAATTTAATATAATTCCTGTCATTGCCCATAGTGCATTGTCTTTTATCAAAATAATTATCAAAATCTTCCATAAGAACTATGCATTTTGATGGAATGTTTGAAAACATAAACAAAAGGTCATGGTTGTTCCACTCTGGGTTCAAAGTGAAAATCATAATCGGCAATTCATATTTCGTTGACAAATATTTGACTAAAGATGTCTTGCCAGTTCCGGGCAAACCATGAAGAAGAGCACTTGTCTTGATCCTCTTGCCAGAAACCATTTCTCCAACTTCATTGTCGAAGTCACGCCACAAAACAGGATCTATCATTGGCTCATTCATTCTTATTTTCAAAGAACCAATCTTATCCGTTCCAAAAGGCAAAAGAAGTCTTATTGGAACACCACTAGTTCTGAAACTGGCATCTTTCAAACCAACATTCAAAAAAATCTTGAATCTATTATAATCCCACCTGAAACAGGTGATCACTGTTAAGTAATCTTTGCTTTGCCAGCCAGCTTGAAAAAGACGCTCATTACGAGTTAGGAAAAAACATGGAATTGACTTTGGAAAACAAAAAACAGAATAGAAAACAGGATATTGAGCTTCTGAAGTGAATTCCTCATACAAGACAAATTTATTGTCATTCTTGAAATAATCATAAAGAGTCTTGAATGTGTTCCCGTCTACTCTTATTTCAATAAAAACAACATATTTACAAAAAGCCCATATTCCAAAAAAAGATGCTGCTAAAGTCAAAATAGTGGAAAACATCTTTGATGTCTCGTCTTTTCCCTCCGCCCACCAACTGATGAACGGATTTCTCTAGGAATCATAGACGAAAAAACCCAAAAATCAACAAGAATCCAATCACTTTTTGACAGACTTGGTCTTGGCCTTGACAGCCTTGATTTCTACAGGAGGTGCAATCTGATCATTAAGCCATTTTTCTACAAGATCTGCATCTGGACCTTGTACAAATGTTCGATCCTGACCACCTGTTTTTGTAGAATAAAAAGTGGCTATCTTAGTATTGCCTTCAACCTTAAATTCAACTCTGACAATATGAGACATATTAATCCATTGATTCGACAATTTCAACCACATATAAAAACTGCTTTCCCGTCAACAGACGACGAATTTCTTTGAAGAAATAAAAATTAACGAACAAATCAATTGTAGTCAAAATAAGAATTTAATCAAGCAACATCTTCTGCGACAAGAAAATGAACCCAAGATTCAACCCTTGAATCATCCAGATATAAATTGGACAAAGGCTTTCTAGGCTCACGGAGAAGTTTCATGCCTGCTTGTTTTGGAGTCCTGCCAGCTTTTTGGGAATTGCAACCAACACAGGCAACAACAATGTTTTCCCAATTAGTTTTGCCTCCCTGACAACGAGGAACAATATGGTCTAAAGATAATTCATCACTCTTTTTTTTCTCGCCACAATATTGGCAAGTGCTATTGTCTCTTCTGTAAATGCTTCTTCTGTTGAACTGGGCCTTGGTGCATGGGACTTTATCATACTTCGTATATTGTATGACCTCAGGAACTCTGTAAGAGGCACTTACAGTCCTAATCTTCAATTCATCATCACTTGGCATGATCTGTGACCACTCATGCCATTCAAACATCATAAAATCATTGCTAGGATCAATAATTTTTGCTTTTGGTGTTCCATCATCATATGTCGAGAAAACCTTGCTAAGGGCCTTCTCAAGAGTAATAATCGCAATAGCACGCCATGATTTGTTAAGGACAAGAACTTTTCTCTCGGCCAACACAAGCACCTCCGCTTAATCTATCTAAGATATTGAAGGCGAACTATTTTTAGATGTTTGATGCCTACAGAAACATTTTTCCCAAAAGCACTATTCTTCATCATTTTCAATATCATTATTTTCAGGTGATGCGCTGCTGTTGAAAGATTCCTTAAAAATCGTAGCTTGAAGTTCTCGAACAAGCTTCAGAGCTTCATCACGCTGGAATCCAGCATTAACCAAATCCTTATGATACGAATAAAGGAAATTAGCAAAGATATTGAGAAATGCTCCAACCTGTTCAAATGCAGCAATTGTGCGAATATGCTTATCGTTCATAGTTTTTCCCCTTAAATCAATTATTGGGGAATTATAAATCAAAGTCAAATTGGTGGCAAATTTGAATATTCAGGACTTATACATTTGATCTTAGTCACAAGCCTTAAAAATCCCTTATATGGCACTTCTTTACCGGGAACATCATGATCTAATGGTTCTTTAGATTTACCGGGAACCATATTAATATCCCATGGATCGCCTTCGCCATTATTTATTTTATCGCCATATTGCTTATGTCCGGGTAGATGTGTGATGTCCCAAGGTGCTCCATCTCCATTACACCATAACCTCTCATCCTGCGATACATATAGAATGGCATCAGCAGCTTGAGGAAGATAGTGAGCAGGAGGATAATTACCCAGCCCACCATAAGAAAGTGGGTAAAGCAAAGACTTCAATGCCGTGCGGCTATTACCTTCTTTAAGCAAAAAAAAATCATTAAAAGAACATAGTCTTTCCATGAAGTTATATATAAATGTAAATCAAATAATTACCAAGGAAACAAATATGGTCAAAAACTTCATTCTGGAAAAATTTGAAAAAGAAAAAAATAATGGAACAGATATAAATCAGCATTTAGAAACAATTAAAAAATACGCATCAGAATGTGAACATGTAACTGAGATGGGAGTCAGAGGAATAATATCTACTTGGGCTTTGCTCGCAGCCAAACCAAAAAAAATTGTTTGTTACGATGTGTCAAACATTAATGTTTCTGAACCTAAGAAAGCCGCCGAAGAAGATGGAATTGAATTTATTTTCATTAACGCAGATGTTCTTACACTCTCAATCGAAAAAACAGATTTACTTTTCATCGATACACTTCACAGATATTTACAATTGAAAAAAGAACTAGAAGCTCATGCATCAAATGTAAATAAATATATAATAATGCACGACACAACTACATTTGGAACAATAGATGAACCCATTTATCAACCAAATTGCAAGTTAATTAACATTAATTCAGAAAAACAAGGACTAGTTCCTGCTTTAGAAGAATTTATGATAAGCGAAGAAGGTAAAAATTGGACGATTAAAGAAGTTTTCACTAACAACAACGGACTTACAATAATTGAAAGAAAAAAATGCCAAATAGCCTTAAACTAAATTTTCTCAAAAGAATTCTTACAGATAGCGCCAATGATGAAAAAATAAGAGAAAAGTTTTTTGAAAATGGCGAATATCCATCTAAGGATGAAATGCAAAAAGTTATTTCAAGCCCAATAGACAAAATTCGTGAAACAGGATTTGACTGGCCTGAAAGAGCACACACGATGATAGGCATGATTCGACTCAACAATTTACATAAATGTCTTGACGAAATAAGAGAGAAAAAAATTGATGGAGACATCATTGAAACAGGAGTTTGGCGTGGAGGGGCTTGTATTTTTATGAAAAAATATCTTGACCTTTATGAAATGAATAAAAAAGTGTTTATAGCCGATTCATTCGCAGGATTGCCAAAACCTGAACATCCTGAAGATGAGGGAGATCATCATCACGGAGTAGCTATTCTAAGAGTTGGCTTAGAAGAAGTAAAAAACAATTTTTCAATATATCGTGCTTTAGATGAAAATGTCATATTCCTTAAAGGATGGTTTTCCGATACACTTCCAAACAATAAAGAAATTGAAAAACTTTGCATATTACGCATGGATGGAGACATGTATAAATCAACAATGGATGTCTATGAATCTTGTTGGGAAAAACTTGTCAAAGGAGGATTTGCAATTGTTGATGATTGGTGCTTAAAAGGAGCACAAAAAGCAACAGTTGATTTTAGAAATAGAAAGAATATTAATGATCAAATCATAACAATAGATGGATGTGGGGTTTTCTGGAAAAAATCATAACCACTCTTTAATAAGAGAGTGAATTATTGTATATAATTATATTCATAAATCATTTTAATATATTGTGAAAGATAAAACAATGGCATATTCAAGCAACAATCCTCCAAAAAATAAACCACCACAGCAACCACTTGAAAATCAATCAATGGCTTCAAATGGTCCAGCTTTTCAACAAGCTATGGAAAAAGCACTCAAAGACAATGAAAGTGTTGTTTTAGACGTAGGATCAAACATAGGAGTAATGGCTCATTCTTTTCTTCTACTAGGATATTCAAAAGTTCATTTATTTGAGCCATCTCCATGTATGATCGAAAGCAGTAAAAAATTATTGGAATCATTTGGAGATAAATGTGTTTATAATCAAGTTGGAATTAGCGATTCAAAGAGTTCTCTTAAAAATGTTAAATTGCTCAATTCATGGGTAATGTGTGGAGATGGACAAGAAATAAATCTTCCAGTAAGTCCCGGTGCTCTTGAATTGCAACCAACTGTTTTTGATACAGAATTAATTACACTTGACGATTACTGTAAGGATCTAAATCGTGTAGATTTATTGAAAATTGATGTTGAAGGTTATGAATACAAAGTACTTCTCGGCGCAAAAGAAACAATTCATAAATTTAAGCCAATCATTCTCTTAGAACTTTCTCTCTACATTGATCATATTGAAAATGGAGATATACCTTTATTTATTGATCACATATATCAACTTGGTTACGATGTTTTTGATCAAAAAAATCTCCCTATATCTAAAGAAAGAATGATTAAGCAATATCCTTACCATAGTTCTTGTGATGTAATACTTTATCCTAGAACTAATCTTTAGCTATTGGGAAATTAAATATTCTTCCTGTAAAGAAAATCAAAAAAATCATTCCTGTGCTTTGCCAGTAATTTATTTCTTTACAACAAGTCAAAACTTCAACGCAAATATTATTCCAAGCATATTGAAAAGGGAAAGCCATAATACAAGCCATACAGAAAACAGCAATAATGCCAATTACAAAAGATCCTGCTGGAGTAAGAATCTTTTCAATCTTATCGTCTTCATCCATGTCTTTTTTCATCGTGTCACCAGAATAGGTTGGTAATATGATCTAAAATAATACCCCCGGTTGGATTCAAACCAACGACTTGCGCTTTAGAAAAACGCTACTCTATTCACCTGAGTTACGGGGGCAACACATTCAATTTTACAAAGAATTATTGGCCATGTCAATTGAATGTGGCTATAATTTTACATGAAATCCTCAACTCTCCACAAATGTGTTTGCCTCATGTTAGAGGATTGGGACGAAGACAAAAGCCGTTCTGGTTTTCACTATGCATTTGCAATAAGAAAAAATAGAATCATAGAAATGGGAAAAAACAATCCTGTTATGATGTCAGCGAAAGCATATAAATTAGCTCAAAAATTTAATATTGCACACTGGAAAAAATATCCATTCCTTCATGCTGAAGCAGACCTTCTCCTCAAACTTGATGAAAAGTTTTATAACAGGAAAACAACAATACTAAGCATGAAAATAAATAGACATGGAAAATTTAGAATGGCAAAACCATGTTACAAATGCGAAATCGCATTGCAAAAATCTAATTTGATGAATGTTGTTTGGAGTCTAAATGACAATACAAATTTAATATTACCAATTCTTGGAAACTATCAAGAAAAGACCGCCTCGACCAGCTTGTTTAGCACCGAAGTGCAAACAATTTAAGAATCCTCAAACTGGTTGTCATTGGCGTGTCGAAGCACGAATGCTCTGAAATATTTATAAATGTAACTTTAATATTTGATGGAATCAAAAATTATAAATTCAGATTGCATCGAAGGATTAAAACAAATCGAGCGCAATAGTGTACAAACATGCATAACATCTCCTCCTTACTGGCAATTAAGAGATTATGGCCAGAAAGATCAACTCGGAACAGAGAAGACCCCAGAAGAGTTCGTCGCAAGAATGGTACAGATATTCAGAGAAGTTCGTGATGTTCTCCGTGATGACGGAACAATCTGGATCAATCTTGGTGATACATTTTGTGGAGGAGGAGGATATTGTCCTACAGCACCATCAAATCAAGCTGGAAGTAAACAATCCACTAATCGTGGAGTCAAAGCAAAGCCAAGACCAGTTCCTCCCGGATTCAAAGCTAAAGATTTAGTTGGCATACCTTGGATGGTAGCAATGGCTTTAAGATCAGAAGGTTGGTATCTCAGAGCTGATATTATTTGGGAAAAATCCAATGGAATGCCTGAAGCAGTCAAAGATAGACCTACAAGATGCCATGAATATGTTTTTTTACTTACTAAAAATCCACATTATTTTTATAATTCTGAAGCCATAAAAGAAGAAAAAACAGAAGGAGCCAACAAAAGAAATAAAAGATCAGTTTGGAAAATAAATCAAAAACCATACGCAGGAGCTCACTTTGCCGTGTTCCCAGAAGAACTAGTCAAAACTTGCATGCTGGCAGGAAGCAAAGAAGGTGATCTTGTTTTAGACCCATTTGTCGGCTCAGGGACAACAGGAGCAGTTGCAAATAAACTTAAAAGAAATTTTATTGGGATAGATCTTAATCCTGATTATTGCATCATGGCAGAAGAAAGAATTAAAAAAGAAAATCCGCCTTGCGAAGGCGGATTACAACAATTCAAAATCGATTAAAATCAGCCATTGATTGCAAGCCAAGGATTTGCGCTCATTACCTTGAATGACCTGCAAATATGATAGTTGTTATCTACACCAGTAACGCCATAAATTCCAATATAACTACCACCGGGAATCCACACACCGCCAAAAAGATACATGTTGTATCTTAGGACTTTAACATTATTCATATAAACATGAAGATATTGTTCGGTTGCAGAAGCATATTCGTAAATAACTTCCCAAACTCTAAAAGTCGCATCATCAAGTTCTTGATTGGTTAAGATTGCGTCTTCAATTAAAGAGCCATTTTTATAAACCTTAACATCATCATCTTCATCATCGATGTATACAGATATTGAGCCATTACTGCCACCTCCAGCACTGCTTGATCCCATAAAAATTGTAATGTTGTCTGCGCCATCCCCTTCACCAGAATAAGTTGTAGCCCTTATGTAGACATTTTTATTGTAATCATAATTTTTTTCCCAATAAAGATATCCAAGCTGTTCATCAACATTTTCTGTTAATACAACACCATTATTTATAGTGTCATAAAAAGCATCGTCAGATATAGTTGCACCAGCAACAATGGATGGATCTCCCTGATCGGCACACCAGTTGATTGTGCTATCACCAATGCTAACATTTGAAACTGGTCTTGCGTGAATCAAAGTTGCTTGAGCAACTACCTTGCCATCGATTATTTCTTTGGCTTTTTCAAAATCAACTTTTTTGTTGAATTTCAAAGTGGTAGTCAAACCGTCAGAACTTTTACCGACTATTCGATGATGAACATTAGCGCCGTTGAAAAGCTTTTTCAAATCTGCAAGTTTATCCGTTGATACATCAAGATTTAACATTTCACTCCTCAAGATTGCAAAATAGACTCAAGCAAACTTAGCCAACCACCATCTTCGCCACCTAGCGGAGAAGCATCATACCAATCCCAACCAAGGACATATATTTTTCCAGAACCATATGGAATCATTGTCACTACAGATTCATTCGCACCACTTCCTTCGTAAATTGTCACAGACTCTGCTGGCAAAGTAGAGGTTTCCAAATAACTAGTATTATTTGAATTTGGAATAGTAGGGCTTTCACTTGGGAAAAGAGCAGAACCAGCGACTGTGAGACTTATTGGCTCACTAACGCCACCCTCTCCACCACTGATGATACTAAAGCTAAATATATCGTTCAAGAAAGGAATCACATCTCCATTGTCAGGGGCAAACATTAACAGTCTGCCGCCATTAGAAACAAAATTATTTACTGCACTTTTAGCGCCTGCACTCATGTCTGGCAAAATGTCAGCCTTTTCAATTTCGGGAATAACAACATAGCCATAACTGATTTCATAAACCACACTATTCCATCCAGATTCTGATATATCTGAAAATGTTTCATAAGCGATGGTGTTAGCATCCAAGTATGCCATAATATTATTGGCTTCATAAGCATTACCGCCCATAGGATCAGCAACATAGTCAACATAAGTGTCATTGATGAGTATGTAAATTCCATCTCTTTTCTTTAGAATTTTTGGTACATTTATTGTCAGCCAAGGAATTGCGCTTCTTACTTCAAAAGACTTGCAATAATGAATATTGGTTAAAACTGCTGTGTTGGCAAATACTCCAATATTAGCATCAGTGATATATCCGCCACCAATATCTACTCTGCAAATATGTTTTCCGTTCATTAAAACTGTTACATATCTCACATCGCTTGTCTTGTATTCATAAATAACTTCAAAAGTACGCCAAGTGGCATCGCCAAGAATATCACCAGAAACATAACCCTCGCTAGTAAATTCACTTGTTTCTACATATATGGAATTATCTGTGTCATTAAAATAAACATAAACGCCGCAGAAATAAATTCCACAATTATTGCCACCAGTTCCAAGTCCAGCTAGAAATGTTCCTTTAATATAAACATCTTTTGTCAGATCATATGGTCTATTCCAGTAAACCGTACCAGATTGGTCGGCACTATTAGGAGTAAGAATTAAACCTGTATTATGATCATCGTATGATGCATCTCCTTGAGAGAATGCATCCGAAGGAGCGCCTTGGCAAGCATTCCAAAATATTTTTGGTGCTCCAATATTGACAGAAAGAAGCGGATCACGATTGCTTTTTCCACTGCGATGACCAATTCTGCCGCCTTGAGCAGTGACTTCTTGATTATTTTCCATAATTTATTCCTTTATCGAATTATCTATTTAGTTTTAGCCAAGGAGTTGCGCTTTTCACATCAAATGATTTGCATAGGTGTTCATTATCTGCTGTACCACACCAACCGCTTGCGCCGACATATGTTCCTGCGTCACCTACCCAAGACCCAACATCAACACGACAAACATATACATTATCTATTTGGACTTGAACAAAGGCGCTTGAATCACTTACATATTCATAAATAATTTCAAATTTTCTCCACTGAAGATCATCTAACGTCAAATTTGTGTAAAATGTTGTGTCAATCAAGACTCCATTTTTGTATACTTTAACAACATCGTCATTAAATTCATCAAAAAATACAGCTATTCCATTTGTTGCATCACTTGAAACTGTTAGACTATCATCTACACCAAAAAAAACAGTTATTCCGTCTCCATCAGTCTCTACTGATCCTTCTCCTCCAGCAAGAAATGTACCAGAAATATAAATGTTTTTGGTATAATCAAAATCTTTATCCCAATAAAGGGAGCCTTTTGTATCAGCCGTGGCTTCTGTTAAATAAACACCATTATTTATGGAATCATAATATGCAGTAAAATTATCGCCATCAAATTCGGCATTTACAACTGCTGTGGGATCGCCCATGCAACTATCCCATTTAATTGGCGTGTCTCCAATGCTCTGATCTGCTAATGTGTCAGAATGAATTAGTTCAACTTGTGCAATGACTTCTTCTTTATTTTCCACGAAAACTCCTCTACGGAAAATTTTATCTTATATTATATATGATAAAAAAAATATCTCTCCGCAAAGAGAGATATTTTAATATAAAAATATTACCAAAAGCTTTACTTAACAGTAAAGAAGAAAAGTTGAACCATTCTTGCTTTGTCAACAACATCACTTTGAAGTCCTTCATAGGTACTTGCTGAGTGAATCATCTTTGCGTCCCAAATTGCCAATCTGTTATAAATGGCTCCAACCTTATCAACTAATTCCCAGTTATCTGGATGTAGGATGTTGTAGTCATTATAAATTTCTTCATTAGCCGCTCTGCGTTGTTCATCGTTTTGGAATCTATCAAATTCCAAAGGATGATTTGTTGGGCGACGAGAATGATATTTATTGTCTCTCCAGAAGCTTGTGCCAGCAGATGGTGGCGCAAATGGAGTCAAGTAAATTGCTGCTGCATAGCTTTGAGCATCGCTGTGATAGACAAGTGGATCATTATAGCCTGTTATTTGGAAGCAACCATTGGCAGGCTGATTGAGCCAATCGACAATTGGTCTTCCTAAAACACGCTCAAATTCTTCTTTAACGAAAGGCCAAAGGAATCTTTCTTTAGTTCTCTTGCCCTTATAAAATCTATTATCAGCAACAAAATCTTGTTCCATAGCAAAAGCACGAATTTCATCAGGATTTTTATAAAAATCATCGACAATAATTAAATGAGGTGTTCTCCTGTTGAAGTTGAGAGGTGGCGATCCTTTCGGAATTCCCTCGCTCAAGTCCTTTTCAAGAATCCACATTGTGAGTTCAGCTTCTCCAACTTGACAGTAATATTTATTTGTACCATCAGAATTTGCAATGTGAGATAGAATAACAGCATTCTGGTTTTGAAATACAACTCTCTGATTAACAAAAAATCTAGGTTCCATTTTTTCTCCCTTTGACCAACATGATAATATAGTGGGAGAAAAAAGAAACCGGAACAATTACTGTTCCGGTTTCAAATTAATTATTATTGATATAGATCAATAGCGGCAGCAAGCATACCACATGCCATTAGATCCTTGTGCGACACCATGATCACGAACTGGGTACTGGCCGTAATAGCAGCAGTTGCGAATAGCAGCTTGAGGACTAGAAGCCATGCCTACTCCTTCTTTGCCGCTGTTTCCGCCAAAATGCCCTATTCTTCCTATTGAGGCCATATGGTTGGCGACTCCCTGTGCGCTTCCCAAAAATGCATTGACAATAGGACGATTGGTTGTTGTGGCTGGACGACTATTTGTTTTACGGCTAAAAACGCCGAAAGGTCCAGCTTCAACACTTGAACCAACAACCAAGACAAGAACCAAAACAATCAAGTTCCTAGACATGTGGCATTTCCTTACCAGAAAGTTGCGAGTATCAGGATCGCAACAACCCTGTGCTTTTGAAGCACGCTCAGAATCCTACATGGAAAAAATGTGAATGTAAAGTCCAAACAAATTATATTTTTATAGCATCTTATACATTGCTTTTCTTGCAGACCAAGATGTCAATTTGTCTTGCATATATTTTCTGATGTCATTCATGTTCCATGGTGTTCCAAAAGGAACATTCTTACGAATATGATCGACTCCAACATCAAGAGTCAGATCTATGCCTTTTGTCGAAGATGAGACTGCAAGCAAATCCTCAACAATTTTTTGATTTTTGATTCCATATCTTTTCAATACTGAGGAAAATCCTTCTGTATAAACTTTTTCATCATATCTTGAAAGCATTCCATGATCTTCGTTGTAAAAACCATTATGAACATGACCGTAAAGCATCCATGATCCACGATTAGCCTTATTCCATGATCTTGCCGGATAATGACTTGTAAAAATATTTTGTCCATTGATATTGAAAAGATAATTTTCGTAACAGGCAGTAAAAAAATCAGAACATTCTTTTCTTTCATCGTGATTGCCAAGAATCAAATAAACATTCTTACATTTAATTCTTTCACGATAATCCTTAATTTCTTTCTTGTCAGAATTACATGTGAAGTCACCAAGGATGACAAGATTATCATTTTTTTCGACAACAGCATTGATGTTGTGAATTATGGTTGCGTCCATAAGATCAACAGATGACTTACTTACCTTGAAATCTGTATGAGGTATAGTTCCATGATTAATCATTTCGCAAACATTCATTTCTTCTTCTGAAAGGAATGGTCTTTTGCAATACTTAATTATGTTGGAATGACCAAAATGGGGATCTGCAATAAAGTGCCACATTTTTTGATTGCCTCTAATTCCAAATAGATTCAGATCCGACTATGTTAGAAGATTTCTTGACTCCATCAGGCAATACAAGTCTGTTTTTTATTTCTGCTTCATCGAGCTTATGAAATTCTTCTTTCCATCCATGTTTCATTATATTTGCTTGTCCAATAACTGGACTTATACCTGTGTATTTTGTGAAACCGAACATAAACCTCATGACAGCAGGTTTTGTCTCTATCATTAAATTTGATTCTTTATGTTGATATCCAAAAAGAGCATCATCGAAATTATCATCTTTGATTGAATAGTTTTGTCCACAGCGCAATACCAAAGTAAACAATGATCTTTTGAAAAAACAATCTTTCCAAAAATTTGATGGTTCAATGTATAAAATATGGGGAACAGATGTCAAGCCAAAATCAGAGAATTTCAGGTTTGGACAAGTCTTGCTTTTTTGAACAATGTTTTCAAACTTATGAACAAATGCAACAACATCTTCTGCTTTTTCGGCCTTGTGTGAAAAATAAAAACCAACTATTTTATCATCAAATTTTGTGGCAAACTGTTCACGACAATGATCCCATTGTGTCAATTTATTCTTTTCTTTTTCAACAGCAAAGCTTCCAACAGGAGGGCTGCAATAAATCAAAGTTATATCTTTAGTAGGCAAGAATATATCTTTGTCTTGTTTCTTCATTTTTCTGACACCTTTGACAATAAGACATTGCATCCTGATTCTAAAACATTCGATTCTATCTTCTCAATCACAACAGAAGAACGAAGGCATTGTTTTGCTTGTTTTCTACCAATTGTATTATTATTCGCAAATGGTATTCTTGGCAAAAGCAAAGCTTTATAAATTGAACTTTTACCACGCCAACTACATGTAATTTTTAGGATTGATCTTTCATTATTTGAATTAACAAAAAGTATATGACCACCATCATGTTTTGCATAAGGTAAATCAGAAAGATAATTAATGCTTTTGCGATCAAATCTAAAACGAAAAAAATGTTCTATTGATGGCTTTTCACCACATCCTTCAGAACAAATGTTCTTACTGCCTCTAGTGTAATGTTGAAGCATTTCAACGCAAATATCTTTTCCTGATGGATAAGCGTTCCATCTTTCATTCATGCTGCCATAAAAGACTACATCAAGAACCTGATCGGGTGTAATGTTGCATGTAATGTTACGAGGATTGATGACTCTAAGATAATCATTATTTTCATTATTGCTGACAACACAAAGAGAAGCTTTGTGTTGATTTTTACCATCAAATAAATTCACTCCTCCAAGGTAAAGAGTGCTTTCAAAATACTTGATAATCTCTGTTTTTTGGGCTACGGAAACCATCCATCCATCAGGAACCTCTGTTACTTCTTCGACTGACAAGAATGAACCACTCAGATCAAGTTTGTAATCTTGAAAAGATTTATCATTAAATATGACGTGCATTTTTTGACCCGCAAGAAGGCGAACCAAAGAATTTTTTGAATTAGGATTTTTAATCCTTATTGGGCAATAGTTCTTTTGCATGTTTATCAATTATATTCACAAGCCAATTTGAATGATTCTGCACCTTATTTAACACTTCATTCTTCCAGTTCCGTAAGACCATAGGGCTAAAACAAGAAAATTTCCTTAATATTTCAGAAATATATGCAATTCTTGTTTCATTTGAATTTTCATCATCGAGTGTTTGAAATAAAAGATATTTTATATCTCCACTTTGTTTTTGTAAAAAACTATCATATGAACTTACAAACATTTCCCATCCTGTGATAAAAGCTAAATCTTTATCACGAATAAGATTGACTGAAGTTAATTTTTTACAAAAATGATAAACGAAACTTTCGTATTCGCTCCATCTTATTGTTGTGATATGATGAATTCCAAAAACCTGATCTTTTACATGACCATCAGGAATTTGATAATGTATTGCAGCCTCATAATGACCCGGATGATGATCACTATAAACCCATTTTACTTCAAATATGCCAAAAGATGGAGTTGCGTTACTTGCAGTATAAAATGAAGGTTGGCCAAGAATATCTGACCAAATATGATTATCTCTACATTTGAAAAAAACACAAGAATTTGCATTATGATGTACCAACGGCACATCTCTTATTTGATGCCTTTTGAAATATTCTTCATATAAACGCATATTTTTTACTAATTAAAGTCATTGAGAAATTGTTGCACAATATAGGGGTCAACCAATAAAGACCACCTATTTTCCTTTTCGTCCCATGACAAAGGATATTTGTCAGGCACCGTATCAACGATGTCAAAAAGATCACCATTACTCTTTGCACGCTCAACTGAACGCTGAAACAGGAGCGGATGCAAATCTGAATATTTTTTTCTAAGCTTATCTACAATTTTTTCATCAAGCATAATAAATTGTATCCATCAGCTTTTCATTAATCAAATCTCTTAAACTTAATCGTTTTTTGAACGACCACTTATAAAACTCTTTGGACCAGACAAAGAAGTTTTAAGTTTGTAATATCTCCAAGCTGCACAACACACAACACCGCCCAAAACCGACATTATCAAACCAGAAGTCTGGAATGACTGATGACCCATTCCTAACAAGAAATTAATTGTACCACCAACAAATGAACCAGCCACTCCAATTCCCAATGTTGGAAGATAACCAATAGGCTCGTCTCCGGGGTGCAAAGACTTAGCAATATAACCAACAATAAGACCGAACAGAATCCAAGAAATTATAAAAAACATGACATCACCTCACCGATTTGATTTCCAAATAAGAATCAGGAGTATGATCGTCAGCAAGATCAGCACAAAGATCTTTCATGTATCTAACATACTGTCGATCAAACTGAGAATAGCTCTTAAACCCATAAATCATTCCCAAAACAGTTTCAGGCTTATTCTTTGACTGTAATCTAAGAAAACCTTGAAGCTTTACTTCGCCAAACTCTTTTCTCAACATCAAACAAAGACAAGCAGCCTGTTGATCAAATATTTTTTTGTTTTCATTTGTCTGCTTGTTATAATCATCTTCTGAAGTTGTGAATATTTGATCAGCAGAATTAGTAAACTGTTCTTTTCTTGCAATATCATTGAATGATTTTAGAACCTGACGAACATCAGTAACAGAACCATTCAAAAGAATACAACCTCTCTTGAACCAAACAGGCAAAGTTGTTGATTCAGCAACCTCATATTCATATAAACAAACTTGTGTCAAATAAGGCAATAATGATTTATTAGGCTTATCATCGCCAACACACCAAATGACATTAAGTTCTTTTCTGAGTTGAACCTTCCCAGCATTTAGATTAAAAAGATTCTTAAGAAGATCATAATCTGGTACAACAAAAACACGGCACTCCTTCGTGAACTTTACATCTGGAAAACCCCATCGAGTCAAAACCGATGACTTCAAAGAATCAATTGTTTCCGAAAGATCCTTACCCTTTTGATTGTCAATGCTTAAAACAGTGAAATTCTTTGACGTATATCTGTTCCATTCCAAATTTTTAATCTGAGGATCAATAGCTTCCACTTGGACAGGAGTAGCTTGATCTTGCGCCATCAAATTTTGCAAAGAAAAAAAGATAAAGAACAAATTTTTAAGCATAATTTTCACCAACTCATAGATTAAATTATTTAAGCCGCTCTTTCGTATAATTCAAATTCATAATATTTCCATGTCATACGAATTTTTTCAATTATTTTTTTAATTATCTGGCTGATTCTAGATTCATCCAATTGCAATTCATCAGCGATTTGGTGCATTCTCTTGCCATTAACATAGTAATCCAGAAAAATCTCTTTCTCTCTCTTGTCCATAAACTTTAACAGAACATCATAAAATTCTTTTTCATCATAATCACAAGAATATATTGAAAGTTCTTCCGAATCTGGATCAATCTGAACTGTGGGAAGACGCTTTGATTCTAACATTGCATATTGCACTATAGACCAATTAATTTTAGAAAACGCAAAAGTAGAAAATTTAGTATTTTTATTTTTATTATATTCATTAGCAGCTTTAACTAGACCCATATATGCAGCTGATTGCAACTCGTCATAACTAAAATAAGGATATTTGCTTTGATTCATCCTTGCTATTTTATCAGCCAAATCAATATGAGAAAGCGTAAGAATTTCAATTTCTTCTTTTGTTTTTATCAGTTTTTTTCGTGCCATTGTAGTACCTCGAAAGTTTTTGAAAGTTAAGCAGTTAAATTATATAGTAAAAATCAAAATCATTCAACCGTTTTTTTGAAAAAATCATTCATAAATGCGAATTGGCGACCACATTTGATTCAAAATAAACTTCGCCTCATTAGCAATCTTCAAAACATCTTTAGATTTATAAAATTCAACAGCGTCACCATTGTGATTCAAAATTCTTTCCAAAAACCATGTTTTTGTTTCATGTATCGATTCGCTCATGATAATAAAAATATTTTTTGAATGGCTCAGACCAAACATTTGCAATCCCTCTTCAAGTCCACAATGATGCAAATTTTTAGGCATCTTTCTGTCTTTGCAACTGTCAATAAACAAAAGAAAAAGCTTAACCCAACATCGAATGTCACGAGGCTCAAGAGTGCCTTCTGGCCACCTTAATTCAATAGTGCGACGATTTGGACTGTTGTCATTTACAGCACGAACCAAATTAACCAAATTAAGATTAAACCTTCTATCATCATTGTCGAAATAACTTAAATTCTTTGGAGAAACAGCTTCCAAGAAATCATGACAAGTATATGATTTTTCCCGACATAAACCAAAAACATTATCATTACAAGATGGCGCAAACATGAACTTGCAGTGTTCACTTTGATAGCGCCTTATTGGTAAAATCATGCTCATTAATCGTTCAATCTTGATCCAACAAGCAACAATAACTGCAACCTGATCCATGGTAAGATCAGAAACCTCTGCATGAACATGTAAGCCGCAATTATGATTTGCTTTACAGCCAATATCGTTTAATTTCGAGCTTACAAACGATACATGATCAATATCATCTATTCCTTTTCCTATAAAAGAAGCAATCTCAACACCCTTAGGACCATTGCGACCTTTCAATCCACAGGTGGCATCATCCTTTATGTGCCAATAACAATTGTTATTGGAAAGAGCATAGCGAGAAACATAAGCGTTGTACTTGGAAACAGTTGAAATAACAGATTGAACAGCTTTCTTTTTGACCTCATTGCCAACTTCTAATTCAACGCCAAATCTCCTTTGACTATCAAACTTGACATATTTTAACTTCTTTTGTTCCATTACCATACCTCTTCCGTCCGTCAGCGGAGGACGGATTTCCATGAAGCAGCATCATAAACTTTTCAGAGGGGCAAAACAAGACTGTTTTTTTTTGATTAAGTTTGCTCTGGAACATCGTATGATCTCAAATTTGGCAAATCATCAAGAGCCGACTCTCCCCTCATTCTCCTTGCAATCATTTCCATCTCACGTTCATATTTTTCATCCCAAGTCTGAGATTTTTTAGCAGAAGGAGGAACAGCCGATGGAGAATCAGAAATAATTTCAACCAATTCTGCAAACATATTGTCAAAACGATCATTCATCCTAACAAGAAAGATACCAATGAAAAACAAAAAAACCAAATTGATAATAAGAATCATAAAACACAACGACAAAATAATTGCTTCCACAATTTTCTCCTAAATCACAGCAGTCGAAGATCTCGCAAAACTTGTCCCCAACTGATATAAAGTTGGAGGTTTAGGGATAATCGAACTAATGTCCTTGTTTTCACCCTTATTGAAAATATTTGTACTAGAAATCCTTATGTTCAAATAAGGATTATCAGTCCAATATGAAGATTTGAAAATACCAATTCTATCATTCAATAGAACGCTAATTGGCACAATCCCATTCCCATTATTAATATAGTTTGTTTTCGTGTTCAAATTGAAAATAAAATCTTCTTTGAAATTCCTCACTGTTTCACAAACATCGTCAGAAGAAAAAATAATTACAATTCTTGTATCAATGGCAATATTTGTTCCAAGATTCTTTCTTGTAACTATAATCGAAAATTTGAAAGCAGGAGTGCTTGTTGCGTTTTCTTGACCGAAAGGACTATTTGTACAAGCCCACTCAAACTGAAAACGCCAATTTTCAATATTTGCATTATCACCAGACGAACCTTCAAAATGCTTAAAAGCCAACCATGAATTACTACGACCACTGTAAATAAGTGGCAATATTGACGGGAAAGTATAAGCATTACGCTGCAAGAAATTACCTAAAACACCGGGATTACTAAAGTTATTTTCTATGAATAACTCTAATGGGAAACTTATACATGAGCCACAAGCTGTGGCAACTGTGTTGGTAGGAGCGATAAGAGCAGGAGCAGATCCTAATCCAAAAATAACATCACTTAACAAGAAGGTTTTTATTCCACCATATGTCAAGAAACTAGTAGCAAATGAACTAACCGCTCCACCTGATCCACCAGTTAAAACATGACCACCAGAACTATCATAAACAAAATTAGATGTTGTCGGAGTTACTGCTCCACTTGTAATTGCTGCATCTGCACTTCCGTAAAATGTAGCACCTCCACTTCCTTGATATCTTTGATAAATCTGCACAACTGAAACAGTCATGCCCATCTTTATCAAAGATCTAGTGCTTACAGAAAATTGAGGAAATTTATAATCAACAACTTGTAAGTCATTCGGAAGACTAGGATCATTGAGGTAAATATCAGCAGGCTGGCTATACCTCTTAAGGTAAACTATTTCCCAGTTTCGAGACTCACGAGCAAAATATTCACCAACCTCTTTGGGAGTTCTTGCAAGAATTGTTTGTATAAAATTTTGCTTTTCTGGAACAGATACATCTAAAGACTTTGTGTCATCAGGAGGATGAACATATCCTTCTATAACCCACCAATACAAAGGCAACTCGCCTACAGACCAATAAAAAGAAATCTCAGATTCAATTTCTTCATTTACAGCGTAATAAACCTGCAAGTCAACCGAAAATTGTTGTACAACACCTGCCGTTCCATCAATCAGAACTCCATCAGACATTGTATCATTGTAAATTGTCATATAAACTATTTATTGGCCAAACAGAAAATCCAACAATTAATAAGCACTGGCCAAGAAAATTTCTTTTTCTCGCTGATTCATAGCCTTTGTTATATCTGGGCCTTTAAGATGCATAAAATCTTTGCTGTTAGTTTGTTGCTTATAATTAGCAAAATGAACTAAATAATTATTTTTTTCTAACTTTGCAAATTCCAGTAAATCTTTCTTAACATCATGCAAAGCATCTCTACGCCTCAAAAATGTAATAATTTCGCTTCCATCAAATTCTGTTAATCTTAAGAAAAATTCCACTTTATCAGAAATATCATTTGGATATTTTAATGCAGACAATTGTTTTCTTACTACTGATGAATTCGTATTGTTTCTTAGAATAAAAGCTAACGAAGCAGGAAAACTATTGCTTTCTTCATAGTTTTGAACATCAATAATCAAATTAGGCAAAACAGCAGGGAAAAGATCTAAGTCTTGATAATTTCTGAAGAAGTTATTTTTATTTATCGCTGCCTTAAAACCACTCGTGAATTCGGCCACAATCCTTTCTCCTGAAACACCTTCCAAAAATTTGAATTTATTAATTGCATTCAAAGTGTCCTTGTCAACATTATCCTTGATTAAGCCGGGATTAAACCTGCTGAAAAAGCGAACAAGGCGAAGAACTCTAAGTTTATCTTCTCTAAATCTTTCTTCTGGATTCCCAACCGGCCTAGCAACAAGATTTTTAATATCATTAATTCCTTGCCCACGACCATCAATGGTGTTGTAATCTATAATTCTTTTTTTGTCTATGTCGTAGAAAAGAGCATTCATAGTCAAGTCTCTTCTCTGTGCATCCTTATCTGCCGTAGAATAGCTCACTCTATCTGGTCTTCGACCATCACCATGAATAGGATCATAATATTCTTCTCTAAATGTTGCTATCTCATATTCTTTTCCATCCATAATAGCTGAAATAACACCAAATGCTTCTCCCTTAGGAAGAACTCTAATCCCATGTCTTTGCGCTTCTTCTGATGATAAAATCTTAGTTATGTCTTCTGGCCTAGCATCAGTTGTTAAATCAACATCCTTTGGACCTCCACCCTTCCCATTCATATGGAAGTGACTAATCAGGAAGTCACGGATAACTCCACCAACAGCATACAACTTTTTACCATGCTTTTTGAATAATTCATTCAAAAAAACAATGTCATCAGGCATCGGTATTTCCATATCGATGACATCTTGTTTTTCTTCGCTTTCAAGCCATAATCTAAAATTCATAACATATTTAATGCTCAAATGAATTAAATCAAAGCATAGAAATATTTTTTTTGTTTGTTTTTTTTATTTCTTTTGTTTCGTCAAACCATTTCACGCCATAACCTTCTACTATCTTGCGAAAATTATTTGAATTATGTGTATGCTGAAAAAGAACTGGTGCGCTATTCAAATGAGGACATCCTCTTTTATCAGGATAAGAGAATCTATAATCACTGTTTGGATCTCCAACTTTATAGATTAATTTATTAGAAGTAATATTATTATATAACTCTCTCTCTATATCTGATTCTCTAGGAATAGAAAAAGGCATCATAAAATTATTTTTCCACAAATCAGCAAAAGAAGAAACTCTACAACCAAATACTTGTGTATTGAACGACTTTCCCGGATACATGTTCCAATAAGTACCAACATAATCACAATCGACCAAATGTTTAAGAAAATATTCAACAAAATCAGGAGCAACTGCTATATCTTCGGCAAGATGAATTAAATAATCTTTCCCTGTTGCAGCAGCAAATTCAGTTGCCATCCTTATTGAAGTAGCCGCTCCATCTTGATGATTTTTTTGAATACTGTTAGAGAGAACTATTCTTGCCCTCTTATAAACTTCTAAAGCAATATTTCTTTCTCTTTGATCCATATTCCAAATATCAAAACAAATTGCAGAAACAATAACATCGTGTTCTCCTTTCGGATTCGCACAATCAATTGCCGCAATTAACATTTTCAAATGTTCAATAGGATTTATAGATCCATCTGATTTATGATGAGTCCCATTATAAGAAAAAGATAATGCTAAATTACTCATTACCTATTTACTAATTAAGAATATTAATTGGCGCTAGAAAGATTAAATTTTGGAGTAAGATTAAGAATATCTCCGTCTGCAAGAACTCTTGCTGCCGCAAATTCTTCCGCCCACAAACAAACACCAGAAGTTGCGCCAACTACATAATAACCATAAATTGTGTTGGTAGTAACACCACATGTCCATGATTGTGTCGCAACACTAGATTCAGCTTTATTACTTACAGTTGAAGGTGTGGCCCAATCTGATCTTGCAATGGTCTTATCTACATAATTTGTAAAATCAGCCTCAGTAAAACTACCAACAACAGTTGCTGCAATTGGAGTGTAATTATTCTTATAAAGCTTAAGAATATAATCCTCTGTATCAGCAGTGTTTTTTAACAATTTAGTCAAAAGTTCAATTTCGCCAAGATCAGGAACTACTAGTGCCACTCTCCTCCTTATCCTCTTCCAACTTCTCAAGAATCGATGCAATCAATGGATGTCGAACAATAGAATTAGCCTTGAAGTTTATTATTCCAACTCCCTTTAAGCTTGACAACCTATCAACAACATTCATCAAAGCCCTGTCCTTCCAAGGCAAATCGCTTTGCATCGGATCACCAGTAATGATTACTTTACTGTTCTGTCCAAATCTTGTAAGAAACAATTTAATTTCAGCATAATTGCAATTCTGAGCTTCATCAAGAATACAAACTGAATCATGAAAACTTCTACCACGCATAAACTGAAGAGGAGAAAGCTCTACACTCTTATTGATTATGTCCCTCTGTGGAGAAAATGTTCCCAAACACCTATCCATACAATCAAAAAGAGGAAGCATATAAGGGTTTAATTTTTCTTCCGCCGAGCCCGGTAAAAACCCAAGTCCTCGGCCACCAGCTTCAATGGTTGGTCTTGTTATAATAATTTTTTCTTTTCTTTTAGCTAAAATCTCACTAATTGCAAAGGCGCAAGCGAGGTGTGACTTCCCCGTACCGGGAGCTCCTAGCAAAAACAAAACATCATGCTGATCAAATGCACCCCAAGCCATTTTTTGAGCAGCATTCATAAACTCAACATGAAATGGCTTTTTACCACTAGCATGCTGTGCTGGTGTTGTGTTGGTCTTTTCATTCTTGACGGGTTTTTTTCTTGGTTTTGCCATGCCTTATTTAAGCAATGCAGTAATTTATTTTTTAATGCAAAACAATAAATATAGAGACAATAGTTTTATTTTATTTTATTAAGGAGAAAATATGGGCGCTACAAGTCAAGAAGGAACAGGAATAGGATCGGCAGAAAAATCTTTACCGAAAATTGTAAACGGTGTAGTAAAAAAAGTAAACATACAAGAGGGTAAAATTTTTGAAAACTTTTCATCGAATATAACAATTTCCACAGCAGACGGAATAGTGAATTCCATTAGTGCTTCAAATATTACTATCAAAGGTGGAAATGGATATCCATTAGCGGCTAATGGTATCGATGCTGATGGTGGTAGTGTTTTCATAAAAGGTGGTCACGCTAACGGTAATGGTGAAGGCGGAAACATCAACATCGAAGCTGGCAATACTGGAGATGGTCCAGATGCAAACGCTGGAGATGTAACGATTAGAGGTGGCAATGCAGATGCTGCCGATAATTCCGATGCAGGAGATGTATTC
>Ga0247843_1001072_pt1 | contig 59250 bp, 56 predicted proteins | sample LaCruzMarch2017__FD_192420 | JGI IMG/M metagenome (GOLD analysis project Ga0247843, IMG submission 192420) | Freshwater microbial communities from meromictic Lake La Cruz, Castile-La Mancha, Spain - LaCruzMarch2017_8m | ecosystem: Environmental > Aquatic > Freshwater > Lake | place: Spain...
GCATCAAATTATGTTTGGTCAAATGGTGTTACAAATGCAGTTAGTTTTGTTCCAACAATTAATACAACTTACACCGTAACTGGTACTGACGCAAACGGCTGTTCAAAGACAGCAACAACGAGTGTAGTAGTAAATACATTACCAATTGTTACTGCGGCAAGTTCTGCATCAGCAGTGTGCCCTGGTAACAGTGTTACTCTTTCCGGTGGCGGCGCTTCAACTTATTCTTGGACAAGTGGAGTTACAAATGCAATTAGTTTTGTTCCAACAAACAGTGCAACTTATACTGTTACAGGAACTGAGGCAAATGGCTGTTCAAAGACAGCGACAACTAGTGTTACTATAAATCCATTACCAATTGTTACTGCGGCAAGCTCTGCATCAGCAGTGTGTGTTGGGAATAGTGTTACTCTTTCTGGTGGCGGTGCTTCAACTTATGTTTGGTCAAATGGTGTTACAAATGCCGTTAGTTTTATACCAACAACAAATACAACTTACACAGTAACTGGAACTGATGTAAATGGATGTTCAAAGACAGCAACAACGAGTGTAGTAGTAAATACATTACCAATTGTTACTGCGGCAAATTCTGCATCAGCAGTGTGTGCTGGTAACAGTGTTACTCTTTCCGGTGGCGGTGCTTCAACTTATTCGTGGTCAAGTGGTATTACAGATGCTGTAAGTTTTATTCCAACAAGTAATTCAACTTACACAGTAACAGGAACTGATGCAAATGGCTGTTCAAATACAGCAACAACCAATGTTGTTGTAAATACATTACCAATTGTTACTGCGGCAAGTTCAGCATCAGCAGTGTGCGCCGGTAACAGTGTTACTCTTTCTGGTGGCGGTGCTTCAAGTTATGTTTGGTTAAGTGGCGTTACAAATGCAATTAGTTTTATACCAACAACAAATACAACTTACACAGTAACTGGAACTGATGTAAATGGATGTGCAAATACAGCAACAACAAGTGTAGCAGTAAATTCGTTGCCAATTGTTACTGCGGCAAGCTCCGCAACGGCAGTTTGTGCTGGGAATAGTGTTACTCTTTCAGGTGGTGGCGCTTCAACTTATGTTTGGTCAAATGGCGTTACTAATGCAATTAGTTTTGTTCCAACAATTAATTCAACTTACACCGTAACTGGCACTGATGCAAATGGCTGTTCAAATACAGCAACATTAAGCGTTGTTGTATTTTCACTACCTGTTGTAACAACAGTAAGTTCAGCTTCTGTAATTTGTGCAGGAGGCGGTGTTACTCTTTCTGGTGGCGGTGCTTCAACTTATTTGTGGTCAAGCGGTGTTACAGATGCAGTTAGTTTTGTTCCAACAAGCAATGCAACTTATACGGTTACAGGAACAGATTTAAATGGCTGTTTAAACACAGCAACAACCAATGTTGTCGTAAATACATTGCCAGTTGTTACTGCGGCAAGTTCTGCATCAGCAGTGTGCGCTGGTAACAGTGTTACTCTTTCGGGTGGAGGAGCTTCAACTTATAATTGGTCAAATGGTGTTACAGATGCCGTTAGTTTTATTCCAACAACTAATACAACTTATACAGTAACTGGAACTGATGCAAATGGCTGTGCAAATACAGCAGCAACTGGCATTGTTGTAAATGAATTGCCTATAATTCTTGTTAACGCGTCAAGCCAAATTTATTGTTTAGGAGATTTAGCGGGCACACTTAGTGCTAATCCAACAGGGGGTTTTTGGAGTGGAACAGGTATAACAGGAAATTCTTTTGATCCTTCATTAGCTGGTTTTGGTATACATAATTCTATTTACTCTTACACTGATGTTAATGGCTGCGTAAATTCTGACACCTTAATTATGTCAGTAAATTTATGCACAGGAGTTAACGAAATAACAACAGAGAATTTATTTACAGTTTATCCAAACCCAGTATCAACTGAAATTAATATAAAAGCAAATATTTCATTCATAGGTTCTAATTATACTATTTATGACGCCACAGGGAAATTAGTTTTAACAGGAAAAATAAATTCAGAAAACACATTAATTGAATTAGGAAATTTATCGGGAGGTATTTATTTACTTAATGTTGGAGATAAAACTACTCGAACTTTTAAAGTGGTAAAAGAATAGATCAATGCAAATAACTTTATAATTTTTGTTGAGCAATTATTTTTTTAGAAAACAAGTCTAAAAATTTAACTGGTTTTCAATTATTTTGTGTTGACAGAGAATGTTGGGCGGGATAATCATAAATAATGAAAGGAACGTGTTTCAAAAAGTGTCTTAGGAAATAATTATCGAATTACAGATATATTACTATCTTTAATAAAATTTAAAACTAAAAATATGAAAAAACTTTACATGCTTATTTGCTTTTTGAGTATAGGCACAATTAATTTGTTGGCTCAAACAACTGGTGGCCCAGATGCATACGGATACGTTTGGAGAAATAATTTAGATGCACAAGGACCAACTTATAATTGGATTGTCATAGATACAATGGCATCAGCTCAACAAATTAATGGCTTAGCCGATGACAACAATACTGGTTCTTTTGCAATTGGGTTCCCTTTTCATTATTATTGGTATGATGTTACTCAATTTTGGGTAGGATCAAATGGATACTTAGGGTTTACAAACGGCCAGTTATCTGCACCTTTTGTTGGTATTCCGGGCACAGCCAACCCGCAAAACTTTTTAGCAGCATTTGCCTCTGATTTGCTTTTCGACCCCTCGAATTCAGCAAAAGCATGGAGATGGACAAATGCCGCAAACGATACCTTAGTTGTGACATGGAAAGATGTCCCCTTCTATGACGCAGCAATTCTTGCTGGGTCAGGTTTAAATACCTTTCAAGTTATTTTAAGTGCGGTTGATAGTTCAATTACATATCAATATTTTGCTCAAAGCGCTAGTACGCCAACTATTAATGCCTCTATTGGTATCGAAAATAATTCAGGCTTAGTAGGTCTTCAACATTCTTTAAATACTTATCCTACGCCAGGATTAGCTGTAAAGTTCTATTATCCTGCGATTACAACGTTTGCTGTATCAGATGCAAGTACAATTTCTAACTCTAATTCAGAAACCGCTGGGGTACATATTAGCAAATCTGGGCAAGCATTTCCATTGTCTGCAACCATTAAAAACACAGGTAATCAACCATTAAATCCATTTAATGTATTTGGCAGAGTTGTAAATGCCTCTAATGTTATACAAGTGCAAAATACAGTTCCAAGCAACTCTCTTGCAGCTGGCCAATCTCAAACAATAAATATGACAAATTCTTTTAATCCTATTAATGCAGGAATTTTTAGATTTATTAATGATACTCAATTAGGAGGAGATGCTACACCAAGTAATAATCAAAAAGTTCAGGAAGTAGTCGTGGTTGATACAACAGTCGCGTCAATTCTTTTATCTTTTGATAATGGTTTAGCTAATGGAGTAGCTCATAGTTGGTCGGGCGGAATAGGTGGAGTTGGCGTACATTACACGCCTCCATTTTACCCTTGCCAAATTACAGATGTGTTAGCATATATAAGTACTAACGTTAGTGGAGTTGGTTATTCGATGGTTGTGAAAGACGATAGTGGACCAAACAATCAACCTGGAGCAGTATTAGATTCTATTGGTATATTGCCAGGCTCTGTAGTAACTTCATCTTGGAACACTACTACTTTAGCAGTACCATTAACTATTAACTCAGGAGGTGTTTATGTTATGTGGTTGATGGACGGCCCTGATATTAGCTTAGGAACGAACACAACAACTCCTCGTTCAAATCAAAATGTGGAATATGTAAATGGTGTAACAGGTGCATATAGAGGAAACGAAACGACTGATTTAATGATTAATATGAGAATCAAAAAAATAAGTTCTGTTGGTATTAACGATAAAGCGATTGGAGATTATTTTGCTAACTTTTATCCAAATCCATCTTCAGATATAGTAAGTCTTAACTTTAATTTACCGACTGAAATTAAAAGTATTAATTATGAAGTTTTAGATTTACAAGGTAAATCAATCTTTGTTAATTCATCTATTCATTATAACCCAGGTCGAATCACCATGGATGTTTCTAGTCTTAAATCTGGTATTTACATTTGTAAAATTACCGTTGATGGAACCACAGTTGTTAAAAAATTAGTGGTTAACCATTAAAATTAACGATATAAATAGGTTAAAAAGCACTCGTCGGTTGGCGGGTGTTTTTTCAATTGAAATGAAGCCAGTCCGATTTTTTCTATTCAATATTTAAATATAACTAATCATTTAAACAAAATTCCTTTAGCTTTGTTACTTTATAAAACTTCAGTATGCCAACTCAATACGCAATAAAAGATTTAGAAAGACTTTCTGGAATAAAGGCCCATACTTTACGTATTTGGGAGCAGCGTTATGGTATTTTAAAGCCAGAACGTACTGACACCAATATCAGGTATTATACTTCCGATGATTTACGTCGTATTTTGAATATTTCTTTGTTAAACAGTAATGGCTTTAAAATTTCTAAAATTGCTAAATTACCGGATGAGGAAATTATTAAGCAAGCGCAATCTATCTTAAATAATTTTAACAAAGAGAGCGATCAAATTGATAATTTGGTGTTGTGTATGATGGAAATGAACGAAGCTAAGTTCGAGAAAATCATTTCAAATTGCATTATTCACTTTGGTTTTGAGAGTACTATTGAAAAAGTGGTGTTTCCTTTTATGCGCCAAATAGGTAATATGTGGCAAGTAGGCATGGTTAATCCTGCTCAAGAACATTTTATTACTCATTTAGTCCGTCAAAAAGTGATTGTTGGAATTGATGGCTTATTTCCTGAACCATTAGCAAATCCAAAAACCTTTTTGTTATATCTCCCATCAAACGAAATGCACGAATTAGGTCTTTTGTATTGTAATTTTTTAGTGAAATCAAAAGGCCATAGATGCTTGTATTTAGGACAATCTGTTCCATTTAATGATTTACTAACAGTTACTAATGTAGCTCCGGCGGATGTGATTGTAACTGTATTTACGAATCGTATGGAGGGTATTTCGGTTCAGGATTACCTTAATAATTTGTCAAACTCCTTCCCAAATAGTCAAATTATGGTTTCTGGACGTGCATTTTTTGATCCAAATGATCCAATTGAGCTACCAAAAAACGTTATTTTGTTCGAATCTCACGAACAATTTAAAAATGTGCTGCATAGTGTTAACTTTGCATTTAATGCATACAAACTTAATTAAACTATTTATCGTTTCAGTTTTGTTTTTTTCTTCATGTAAACCTACATCCGAAGAAAACGAAGTTGTTCCAGAAACTGTGCTTAGCGAAGACCAGTTAGTAAAAGTATTAACCGACGCTTATTTAGCAGAAGGTGCCTCTGGCATTAATGTGAAAAATGTTCCCGGCGAAAAATTTGATTCAGCTTACGTGTTTAATCCTATAAGTGATAACCGTATTGATAAAGCAGTGTTTGATTCGTCGATGGCTTATTACACAAGACATCCAAAGAAACTAAAACTAATCTATGATAAAATTTTAGATAGATTAAGTGTGATTCAAGCTAAAGGTAAAATAGAATAAATAGTATTTTCATGTCGATGATTGATAACATAAAACAATTAGCGCATCAATATTTTGATGAAGTGATTTCCTTTAGAAGACATATACATCAACATCCTGAATTATCTTTTGAAGAACATGAAACTTCAAATTATGTGTGTTCTATTTTAGATAAATACAATATTACATATACTAAAGGCATTGTCAAAACAGGTATCGTTGCTATCATCGAAGGAAAAAATCCAACTAAAAAAACAATATTATTAAGAGCTGATTTAGACGCTTTGCCAATTGAAGAAAAAAACAATGTAGCGTATAAATCTCAAAACGTAGGTATCATGCATGCTTGCGGACACGATGCTCACACAGCGTCTGTTTTAGGAACTGCCATTATTTTAAATCAATTAAAAAATGAATTTGAAGGAACTGTAAAAATTATGTTTCAGCCAGGCGAAGAAGTTTTACCTGGTGGTTCATCTTTAATGATTAAAGAGGGCGTGTTGCAAAATCCGAAAGTGGATGTAGCTATGGCGCAACATGTGTTTCCAAGTATGGAAGTTGGAAAGGTAGGTTTTAGAGAAGGGATGTACATGGCTAGCACCGACGAACTGCATATTACTATTACGGGTAAAGGTGGACACGCAGCTATGGCAGGAGATTACAATAATCCTTTAGTAGTGGCAGCGCATATTATTACCGAAATAGAAAAACAATTTCCTTTTATAATTGATGCAGAAGGTGTGGGAAGAAACACACAAAATAATATTCCAACGGTAATTGCTTTTGGAAAAATTGAAGGCAAAGGCGCTACCAACGTTATTCCTGAATCTGTTTATGTAGCTGGGACTTTTCGAACAATGGATGAACCGTGGAGAAAAGAGGTGAAATTAAAAATCACGGAAATTATAAATTCTGTGGCAACTAAATACAATAATAAAGCAGACATTAATATCATGGATGGTTATCCTTTTTTAATTAATGATGCTGAGGTCACCAAACATTGCAAACAAGCAGCAATTGAGTATTTAGGAAAAGATAATGTAGAAGATTTACCTTTACGAATGACTGCCGAAGATTTTGCATACATTACACAGCAGGTGCCAAGTTGTTTTTACCGTTTAGGAACTGGCAATAAAGCAAAAGGAATTACATCAGGTGTTCACACCTCTACGTTTGATATTGATGAAAACGCGCTAGAAATTTCAACCGGCTTAATGGCTTGGATGGTATTACGCTCAGAATAATTTTACTTTAACCTTTTATATTTTTGATATAGGTATGAACCACCAAGAGAGGCACCAAAGAAAAGCAATAGCTTAGCTACTTCTGGAAATATTTCTTTAAAACCAAAATTTCGTAAAAAGATCCCGTAAAAGGCTTCTAGTCCCCAGTTAAGTGGAGAAATCACAGCAATTTTTTTCATTACTTCTGGCATCACAAACGTTGGCACCCAAATACCACCAATAGCGGCAAGTATAATTACAAACACAGCACCAAATAGAGAAGCTTGGTCATGAGAGGTAGCAATGGTTCCCACTAATAATCCAAAACCGGTAGCGGCTAAACCCGATGAAAATGCCACTAAAAATAACATAGGCAAATTATTTCCGATATTTAATTCCTGTAAACCCAATAATGGTAAAATAAATACACCCACGCATAACATCAAAGCAAATTGAATTAAACTCACAATCACATAGGTTAACATCTTTCCTAAAATCACAATCATGTAAGAGCCTGGCATAGTCAATAATCTGAAGGCGCTACCATCATCTCGCTCTCTAATAATATTACCAGCTAATGGAATACAGATGAAGAACATGGCAAATAATGTCCATGCAGGCACATTATGTTGAACAGAGTTAGGGATAATAGTAGAGTTATTATAAGAAGCGTATTCTTCTGTTAAACTTACAATAGGAGTTAATTCTAATTTTGAAGGAGTAGCTAAAGGGAAACTCTCTTTCATCTTTTCATTTAAAGAACTTACCATACTTTGCATTTCTATTTGAGAGATAATGCGCTCAATAGAATTACTAATAGTTGTTTTAAATGATTTTTTGGTGATAGGGTCAAAGTATAATTGAACCTTTAATTTGCTAGTGTCTAAAGGTTCTGCAACAGCGGATGTATCGCCACTAAAGCTTCCTAATAATTTTGAAATACGAGCTGATGATTTTTCTCGTAATTTTTTACTTGTATTTTCTGGAATAATAATGCCAATAAAAAAATGTCCAGTCGCAATTTCTTTTTTTGTTTCTTCGTCACTCAACTGTTTTTTTGTGATCACAAAAAATTTAGATTTAATCAAAGATATTTCTAAAACATTAGATAATGAATCGTGATCTCTATCAACAATTAGTAATGGAACCGAAGCTTCGTTTACCGAACGAAAAGTTGTATCCTGAATTAAAGTAATAATTAAAATTAATACCGTAGGCATAATAAAGGTAATAGCCAATCCAGCTCTATCACGAGTTAAGACTTTGTATTCTTTATATATGCTGTATAATAATTTCATTATTTATCTCTAAACTTTACACCAGTAATTTTTAAATAAACCTCTTCTATGCTTTTACAATTATTATCGGCTATTAATTGTTTAGTAGCGCCTTGTGTTATTAATTTACCATCATCAATAATAGCAATATGACTACAAAAATCTTCTGCTTCTTCTAAATGGTGCGATGTATATAAAATCGTCATACCATTTTCTCTATTCAATTTTTTTAAATGTTCAATAATGGCTTGTTTCGATTGAACATCTACGCCAACGGTTGGCTCATCTAAAATCAATAGTTGAGGGTTATGTAATAAACCAGCAATTAAATTAACTCGGCGTTTCATACCACCCGAGTAGGAAACAATTTTTTGATGCATGTTTTCTTCTAAACCAAGTATACGTAAATTATCCTTTACGTTTTCTTTTAAAGATGTACCACTCAGTCCATACATATGACCTAGGAACATTAAGTTTTCCCAAGCCGTTAATTTTGGATATAAGGCAATTTCTTGAGGGACAACACCAATCACTTGCTTACATTCTTTACTATGTGTTTTGTGTGTTTTTCCGTTAATGTAAATCTCTCCACTACTTGTTGGGAATAAACCACATAACATACTTATAAAGGTTGTTTTGCCAGCACCGTTAGGGCCTAATAAACCAAATACATTTCCTTTATCTATTGAGAAGGTTAAATCATTAACTGCAGCTCTTGGCGCATCTTTGTATTTTTTAGATACATGTTGTATGTCTACCAAAATGCTCATCTATACGTTTTCTTGTAAAAATATTTTCATTTCGCAAGTAGCTACTAACTCATTATTACAATATGATTTAGCCTCAATAATAGAAACGTTCATCACTTGCGTTTTAGTAGAAACTTCTGTTAAAATTTCGTTACCTGATTTTGGTAAATGATGAATCACTAGGTTTTTGATATTTGCAATAAAGCCAACGCGTGGTTGCGTTTTATTAACAACCGCTTCGTAACCAGCCATGCTTGCAGCTGTTTGCGCCATGTTTTCTACAATACCAGATTCAGTTAAAGCACCGTTTTGTGTTAAGATATGTTCATCTACAATATCAAAGCCTGTAATCACAGAAGCTTCATCGCATTTATAAATTCTACTAATCAACACCATTGGTTGACGTTGAGGAATGTAATTTAAAATGCTATCTGAATTAACGATAGGTGTATTAACAGTAATCATGTTTTTGTATTCTCTTTGAGATAAACAGTCAGGCCAAGCCTTTGTTTAATAGGCTACAAAAATACATTTATTAATGATTTAGGCAATAATAAAAACATGGTGTTTGTCACTTCGAGAAACACTTGCTTTTTCAGGAAGGGTGTATCGAGAAGTTTGGGTGTGTTCTCGATACATTATGCGAATAGCAGAATTACTCAAACTGACAAAACACAATTTATGCAAACCATTTTTGTTTCAGTAACAGTTTAATGAATGCTGTAATTCCTACTATTAACAGTGCTATTGGCCATAATTTCACAAAAAACAGAAAGATTTCTGCAAAAATGCCAGCACCATCACTCACTGACTCTATAAATTTAGTTCCAAAACTAGGCTTGTAGGGCTCAGATGGAAATGTATAAGCGTAAGCTTCTGTTTTAGTGGTTTCTTTTTGATAGATTGCGATGGTAACAGTGCTATAAGAAACATCATAAGCTAATTCCATGGTGTTTAATCTTGAGTAGTCAGCAGATTCTTGTTTTACAGTTAATTCGTTTTCGGCAGCTACCATTTGCTCTAATTTTTTGCCTTTGTTGTCAATAGCTTTTTCTAGCCGTTTTTTATGATCCAAAAATCTAGTCTCTGATAATTTCGCAGATTGAAATTGCTTGGTAACATCATCAGCTTTTATTTTTCTATAATCTAAAAAATCAATTAGGTTGGATATATCTGTTAAGGTTTTATCTAAGTCTTTGTTTGGAATACGAATCACAATATCATTGTGTACGGTGTAATTAATAACATCCAACATACTGTCTTTAGTAGTTCTTACCGAGTTTTTGTAATTTACAGTACTTTCTAAAACAGAAGAAGTAACATAACCGTTATGTTCTGATACAATTCGTTCAATATCAAAAGTGGCTAACTTAACGTCGTTTACTTTGAATGATAAATCCGCCGAGCGCACAAAAGCTCTAGTGCTGTCGGCTTGCATGGGCGATTTATTTATTTTTTGAATAGTGCTTGAAACCGAATCGGCAAAGGCTTTAGAAGAATTTTCTGAATAGTATTTTTCTTCTGCTGAGGGTCCGCAAGAAAATAAAATAAGTGTTGTACTTAAAAAAAAACTGTTAATTTTAAGTAAGTTGATGTTGTATTTTTCATGGTTGTGGATTTTATTATTGATGCCAAAAGCATAACTATAGTAACCACAATAATTTGTTAAGTTTGGTTAAAACAAAAAAAGCCGTTATCACGCCATGGAGTGATAACGGCTTTTTAAAATTATTGAAACAAATTATTTTTGTTCAAACTTCTTGTATTCAGATGGGATAGTTAATATAGAAGCATCAATAGATGATTTGTTGATTTTAGAAACTGCTAATTTGCTTATTAATAAACCATCTAAAGATTTTTCTTCAGATAGCAAAGGCATTGATCCTTTAGGTAAATCTTTAATTTGGTTAAAGTAAATACTTTGTCTGTCTTTTCTGTTCCAAGCTTTTACTAATGGAGCAAAGAAATCATATTTACCAGAAACAATCCAATAAGTAATTACTGTATTCTCTTCTGTGTTTTTTACAATATACTCAGCACATTTTTGACCTTGAACCATTTTTGTATTTGCACCTTTTGAAGACACACAAGTTCCTTTAATGATTGGAGCTGTTTCGCTTTTATGTTCTCCCCAAACTTTACGAACAGGATTAACAAATTTAATTTCGTTAGTTTCTGTATTAAATACGAAGCTACCTTCTACTTTACCAGATTTACGACCAATTTGATCTAATTTTACATCTTTGCCTTTTACATAATAAATGTTAGTAGTTGTATCTTTTGATGTTTCCATCTTAAATTCGATACTGCCTTCGAAAGATTGAGCAACTGCCATTACTGATAATGTAAGACTTGCTACTAATAATTTAATTTTATTCATTTAATTTGTTTTTAAATTTGACACTAAAAATAATATAATTTAGTTATAAATAAAAATTATGCCAAATAATACTCAAAAAGGAACTCAAGGAGAGGAAATTGCAGTAGCTCATCTTTTAAAACATGGGTATCACATATTGGCAAGAAATTGGAGGTATAAACACTTAGAAATTGACATTATTGCTAGTATTAACGCTACTTTAGTGATTGTAGAGGTGAAGTTAAGAGCTAATGCTTATTATGGAAATCCAGAGGATTTTGTGACCAAAAGCAAGCAGAAAAAACTCATTAAAGCAGCCGATTTTTACATTAAGGAAAATAACATAAATTGGGAAACTAGGTTCGATATTGTGTCTATTATCCAAAATCCTAGCGAATTAAAAGTAGAACATTTAGTCGGGGCTTTTTATCCTACGTTATAGTTTAATTTTTAAACCACATAACATAGGAATTTGTTGCTAGAGTTATAGAGGTGGATAGATGCTTCGCATTATATAGAACTATTGTGAAAAAAACATGTTTTCTATATTAAACTCTAAATTTTTGAGTTCTTAATTAACTCTTTTCTATGTCTATGTGGTTAAATAATTTTATAAACCCGATTTATGAGTAATACTTAATCCACCTAATGTAAGAGCATAAGCTGCATTATCATTAGATGTTTCCTCGTCACCATTTACAGTTTTAACGCCCGCATGATTCAAATTTTTTAAAGCTCGGCTAGCAGCTGCCCAAATACCTTTTTTCTTTTTGTCAGGGGTTGCCGCAACTACTTCGTCATCGTTTTCTGTAATTACTTGCACTACTGTTTTAGGTTTTGCAACTGGAACTGTATTTAAAGCAATCAAGGCTTCGTTTTTAGGTGTTTCAATAATTGGAGATTTTTTGATAGTAGGATGAAGTGTGTCTTCTTTTATAGATGATGTATTGTTTTTTTGAGAAGAGTTATTATTTGCAAATAAGGTTTTTTCTTTTTTAGTCACGATAGGAGCTAAGGCTTGTGGAGCAAAAGAAGTATTAGATTCTTTCGGACTTGTTAAGTCATTTGTATTGTGTGTTGGTTCCATTGTGTTATTTTTTGAAGATACTGTTTGACTAGTTACAGCATCTGTCTTGTCTGCTAATGTTGAGGTTTCAGAATCAATCGATGTTTTTGGCCACAATATAAATAAGCCAATTAAAAATACAATACAAGCCGCCGCTGCATATTGCTTAGCCGAAAAATTAAACCAAATAACTTTCGGTTTGCGTTTTAAGGATTGTTTGTTTTCAAACACAATGGTTGCATCTGCTTTTGCAATTGTATTATGATACAGAGCTAGTTCTTTTGCAAGAGAAGGATTAATAGCACAACTTTTTTCTAATTCTAAGCGCTCGTTTACTGGAAGCTGATTTTCTATGTATGCAATAAATTGTGTTTCGGAAACCAAATCAGCTTCTGATTTTTTTAATGAGTTTTTATTTGAAAAAGATGCGACTTCATTTTCTAAAGACACCAATGATAATTCATCCAAATTAATTTCTAATTCGGGATGTTGAATTAAAAATAATTCTAACTCCACTTGAAGTTCACCTGTTAAATTTCCTTCCGAATAATCTAACAAATATGCTTCGAAATTATGTATATCAATTTTGTGCATTAAATAACAACTTCTAATTTTCCTATATAATTTTTTAAAAAGGCTCTTGCTCTATATATGTAAACCTTCACTTGGCTTTCTCTTAAATTGGTAATCTTTCCTATTTCGTTGTAATCGTAACCTTCATAATCTCTTAATAAAATTACACTTTTTTGTATTTCTGGTAATTTATCCAAGGCATTATTTAAAATATCCTTTAAGTCGCTATAATGTTTGTTATGTTGTAAGGTATTTTCAACAACTTCATTATAATCGCTTTGCTTTTTTGCTTTTCGAGTATAATCCACTAAGGTATGATGTGCCGCCGTAAATAAATAGGATTTAGCATTGGTACTCTCTACATCGTTTACTTTACGCCATACTTTCTCGAAAGTGTCTTGCACAATGTCTTTAGCCACGTCCACATCCTTTATATGCTTTAAAATAAAGCGATATAAGGAATCGGAATAGCTATCCACGCATTGATTATATTCGGTTACTGTCAATTTTGTATAATGAGTTCAAACTATTCAAATTCTTGTGTGCTTTAAATTCGAATAGTTTGAACCAAACCTTTTTAAATTAAACTACACATAAGACGCATGAGTTTGGTATAAAGTTACAATGCCTATAAAAACAAAACCCTCTGATTATCAGAGGGTTTCAATTTTATGACACTAATTTGATTTTTTGTCCCATCAGTAATTGTGGGTTTTTCTTTAAACCATTTATTTCAATGAGTTTATCAACGCTGATACCGTATTTTTTAGAGATGCCGTATAAAGTTTCTCCTTTTTTCACCTTGTGTATTTTTATGTCACCAGTTGCTGAGTTATCGGCCAATTTATCAGTTGTGTCAACCTTGGCTTTAGCAGCTACATTGGGTTGAGGATCTTTTGGAGCATCCGTTTTAGGCTGAGCTGCAGGTGTTGCAGTGTTTTGTTTTACGTAAACAATTAATTTTTTGCCAGTTCTAATTCCTTTTTTGCCAATGTAATTCCAAGATCTTAAATCAGCCACTGTAACGCCATATTTACGGGCAATGGTGCTTAATTTCTCTCCATTCCTTACGGTATGTGTTTTCTGTACTTCTTTTACAGCTACTGAACTTTCTGAAGCTACTAGTTGTTGTGATTTTATAGCTGCATAAATTTCAGTTTCATTTGATAAGAAGGTTCCAATTTTGGCTTTTGGCAACGTTAAACTATTTCCTCCAGCAGGAACTTCACTTTTGCGATATTGTGGATTGAAATAAGCAATTTCTTCAACTGAGATATCTAAAGCTGCTGAAATTTGTCCAAAAGTCATTGATTCTTTCACAACAGCGGTATCTACTTCAAAATAGGTTTTACGAGGTGTAGAAGCATAAATATTATGTTCTGCTGGATAATTCATTACATAGTTAGCGGCGATAAAGGCGGGAACGTATGATTGAGTTTCTAAAGGTAAATAAGGACGAATTTCCCAATATGTTTTTTTGCCACCACTACGGCGAATGGCTTTGCTAATTGTTCCAGGTCCAGCATTATAAGCCGCTAACACCATTTGCCAGTCATGAAACATGCCGTATAAACTTGTTAAATACTCTGCTGCAGCTTCAGTTGCTTTGTAAACATCTGAACGCTCATCAACGTATGAATTCACATTTAAACCATACATTTTACCAGTTGGGTACATAAATTGCCATAAACCTGTTGCTCCACATCTTGAACGTGCGCAAGGGTTTAAAGCTGATTCAATTACGGCTAAATGCTTTAATTCTAGAGGAATATTGTGTTTGTCGAAGATTTCTTCAAACATTGGGTAATATAATTGAGATAAACCCATTACACGGCTTACTAATTCACGCTTGCGAACAGCGTAAAGCTCAATAAACCCTTTCACGTGAGGATTATATACTAAATCAAACGGAGAAGTAGCATCTAATTTTGCTAAACGGCTTTCGTAAACAAAATCTTCGAAACGAGGAACGCTGTCTTCAGCATATTTATACTTGTTAGTTTTTGGATAAACTGGCTTTAATAGTGCTTTTTCTAACACTTTTTGATTAGCTAAGCTATCTAACATAGCAGCCACCGGATTATCAGTTATGGTAAGCGTGTTTTGTGCAAACAAACTACTTGTAGCCAAAGCAGACACTAATAGCGCTCTGTGGAATGTATGTTTTAATGTAGTGAGCATCGTGTTTGTTTTAGTTTATTAGTGTAACGTGATAATTTACAAAACGTTACAATTATTAATAATTCCGTTACAACAAGTATAAAAAATATATTTAATAAACAAAAGTTAAAGTACTTTAATTTTTAACTTTGCGCTGTGAAAAACAAAGACGAAGAACCAAAAGAGTATTTTGAGCGTAGTATATTATTAGTGGCAACTGTTGCTATATCTGGTGTTTTATTAGACTGGTTTAGTATAAAAATGTTGCTTGATGTTAATCCGTGGGGCTCTGCAACCGCAATCCCAGGCTTAATTTTAACGCTTCAAGCATTAACTCTCCTTGTAAATCCTTATGCCATTGTGTACGAGGATAGATTTGAAATTAAGCAATCGTTACTATACAACCGAGAGTTTTATTTTTTAGACTTTAGAGGATTTGATGAAAAGTCAAAGAAATTGGTTTATAATGACGGAGATACCGAAAACTTGCCATTATTAGGAATGCGGGCATCTCATAAAAAATTATTTAAAGCAAAATTAGCCGAAAAAATAAATGAAAGCCTTAAAAATAGAGACTTTTAAAACGAACTATCATGAAGAATAAGAAACTCCTATTTTTTATTATCCTTTTATTCCCAGCGTTTCTTAAGCTTTTTTTAGAGTTCAGTACCATTAATTCTAAAAAATTACCGCATTATGGGCCTAAACAATCATCTGGTAAAGACACTCTGTTTTATAAAGTGGGCTCAGAGTTTAAAAAATTACCCTTAACTACAAGTAATCAAATTGGCTTACAAGCATTAAATTTAGATACCGTTAATTATCCATTGTTTGCTGTATGTTTTATTAAACAGAGTTATAAAAAAGATGATTACAGAATGGCTGGACTGAGCGAATACGCTCAGTATAAAAAAGACAAAATAAAATTTATTCCTTTTATGATTGTGACCCCATGCGATGGATTGAGCGATACGAGTTGCTTAAGAGAGATGGAAAAACTATCGATTGGAAATCAAAACATAAAAAGTTTATATTGGAACACATCGTCATTTGATAGTTTAAATTATTCTTACTTTAAAGAAAAACCTATTTATGTGGATTATAGTTTTTTTGTATTAGTTGATAAAAACCGCAATATCAGAGGTTATTACGATGGAAGATATATTGCAGAGATTAAAAGACTAACCGAAGAATATCAGCATTTAAGAATTAAAGAAGAAAAAGAAGGAATGGTTAGCGCTAATAAAATTGAAAGTAAATAAAAATGAAAACGTATTTAAACATATTAATTCTTGGTGTTATATTTTTTGGTTGTACTCCAAAACAAGAAACTAAAAAATTATTATTACCAATTATTGGCGAGAAAAAATTGGGTGGGGTAGAAGCTGAGGATACTATTTACCATACGGTTCAGCCATTTGCTTTTGTAAATCAATACAACGATACAATTTCAGAAAAAACAATCAACAACAAAATTTATGTTGCTGATTTTTTCTTTGCCACTTGCCAAAGTATTTGTCCTAAAATGAGTTCGCAGTTGGTGCATGTACAAAATGCTTTTAAGGAAGATAACAATGTGTTAATTTTATCTCACACGGTTAATCCATCTAACGACACGGTTGAGGTATTAAACGGTTATGCACAAACTTATGGAGCTATAAAAAACAAATGGCATTTTTTAACGGGCAATAAAAAAGCGATTTATGATTTGGCGCGTTATAGCTATTTAGTAAACGCTTTGGAAGAAGATGGAAGTGAAGAAGGTTTTTTACACAGCGAATTATTTATTTTAATAGATGCTCAAAAACGCATTCGTGGCATGTATGACGGAACGGATAGTGTTGCTGTTGTGAAGCTAATTTCGGATATTAAACTTTTAAAGCAAGAATAATGAAATTTAAGTTGTTTGTTATCTGTTATTTGATTACATCAACTTTGTTTGCTAAAAACAAATTAGCAACGGTTTATTATTTAGATAGTGCATCAACTATTATTTATTCCGAAAACACTTTAGTGGATGACAAAAAACCAAATCCAATCTTTCAGTTATTTCATAAAAAACAAAAATTAAATAAACGCATTACATCGGCAGTATTAGCTTTTCCTTTTCCATTTGGGATGGTTGGCTTACACCGTATTTATTTAGGAACAAAGCCTCATGTGCCTGTTGCTTACATTGCTAGTTTAGGCGGCGTGTTTGGCATTTTACCATTCATTGATTTTTGCGCCATTACTTTCGGTAAAAATTTTGACACCTATCGCGATAACGGCAAGGTGTTTATGTGGGTGAAAGATTAATTATTCGTCCTCAAACTTATAAGAATACTTTCTCCATTTGTCAATCACCTGCTGCATATCATCTGGCAACTCACTATTAAAGAAAATTGGTTCTTTGGTAATAGGATGCGTAATGCCCAAAGTTTTAGCATGTAAGGCGTGACGAGGTAAAATTTCGAAACAATTTTCAATAAATTGTTTGTATTTATTACTGGATAAACCTTTTAAAATTCTATCGCCACCATATTCGTTGTCATTAAACAACGGATGACCTAGATGCCTCATGTGAATACGAATTTGATGGGTGCGTCCTGTTTCCAGTTTACACTCTACAACGGTTACATAGCCAAAACGTTCTAATACTTTATAATGTGTAATCGCATGTTTGCCATGATCGCTATCCGGAAAGCAAGCCATTACTTTTCTGTTTTTTAAATCGCGAGCAACATTACAAGTAATGGTTCCCGCATCTTCTTTCACATCGCCCCAAACAATAGCAATATATTTTCTATCTAAATTTCTATCAAAAAAATCTTTTGCTAAACGCGTCATTGCTAATTCAGTTTTAGCAACAATAATAATTCCTGATGTGTTTTTATCAATACGATGCACTAAGCCTGGCCTATCGATAGATAAATTTTCAGTTAATTGCGTTTTAGAAGTCGGTAAGTTTTTAAAGCGATACGCTAAAGCGTTTACTAAAGTTCCTGAATAATGTCCAAATGCAGGATGAACTACCATGCCTGGCTCTTTATTTACGACACAGATATAATCATCTTCAAAAACGACGTTGATGGGAATATCTTCTGCCAATACTTCCACATCGCGTGGAGGCGTTGTCATTAAAACAGAAATTTCATCCAAAGGTTTTATTTTGTAGCTTGATTTAATGGGCTTGCCATTCACCAAAATACATTCTGCATCACAAGCTTGTTGCAATTTTGTTCGGGTAGCATTTTGAATACGAATCATCAAAAACTTGTCAATTCGCATCATTACTTGGCCTTTTTCTACCTTTATATTGTGATGTTCGTAAAGTTCTTTTTCTTCTCCGCTTGAGTCAACTTCTTCTAAATCATCTATCATGTTATCTGGAAATTATTAGTTTTTGAGAACTAACGTTTAGGCTATTGCCTTTTAAGTGAATAAAATATAATCCGTTCGATAAATTACTGATATCGATTTGTTCGTTGCTTGTGATGTTTTTTGTAAATACGGTTTGTCCTAATGCTGTTGTAATTTCTAATTCACTATGTTCCAATTGATTTCCAGGATAACTAACTGTTATCATGTCTTGCGCAGGATTAGGGAATATCTTTGCAAGATTGTTTTTTGTAAGTTCTGCAACACCAATAATTATAGGAGGATCTACACATCCCATTATTGGATTAATCATCAAAGAACCATTGATAGAAGATTGAGACCAACTTCCAGAAATATTATAATATAAGGCGTTTTTATGATTGGTGTTTCTATCAAAACCAATATTTAATGGTTGATTGGTGGTTTGTTGAATTCCTATAAAATAAGAACCAACACCTAAAGGCAAACACGATGTTAAAGAATAGGTTGGAATCATATTATAACTACCCGATTCATACTCAGGATACATTAAACTATCTTTATAAATCACACTTCCAGGAGAACCTCCATTATTACTCCACACATTAATTCGGAAAGTAGAATTTAAAATAAGTCCACCTTGAGTGATTGGATCAAAATAAATTCGAACTGATTTTAATGTATCAGCTACATTTAATGTGTAACGCAAGGCTATTTTGGCACCATATGTATTTAAATAGTAGCCTTGTTCTGCGCTTCCATCATCGTAGGCATAGTAGTTTGAAAAACGTTGAATGTGTGCAACAGTGTCGTTATCATTTTTTACATCTGCTGGTGTTGTAAGACTGTGTTTAATATTAAAATAAGTAGAGTCTGTAAAAGGAGTTGAAGGAAAGGGAGTTCCTGTTGGCGAAAAAATAGGACGTGCCGCACTGTTTGAACCCCCAGAGTAATAACCATTATTTTCAAATGGCAAAAATCCTGGGTTTGGAAAAGTACCGTAAACATCTGTAGGAACAAGATTTTGAGAAGGACCTTGCGTTATCGTATAATTATAAACCGAAAATTTTGCGATGTTAAAATTGTTTCTGAGAAAATTGGTAAAACCTGTTGCTAACTCTAATGATTGGTTATATTGGCGATAAGGAATGACAGAATAATTTTTTAAAAAAGAACTTGGTTTGTAAGCAAACGAAGCATCATTTAGCAAAGTGTCATCATAATAATATTGGTCTTTAACTTGTATATAATCAATGTTCCAATGATCTAAACTACCGCTTGTTGTGCCTTTGTTTCTGAATCTAAATTGAAAGCCATCGTGAAAAAAAGCGGTGTCAACAATTCCAATTTTTACTCTATAAAAGTTAGTATCTGTAGCGCTTGGGTTGTAGCCAGCTTTACCCCAAACTTTCATCCATTGATTTAATTTTGGTTTAAAAAAATCTAAACACAAGGAATCGTTTGGCTCAGGCGCTTCACCAAAACCTTCAGCTTGATAATAAAAGGTTAAAGCAATACTATCGCTTGGGCTATACTTTTTATAAACTAATGGATTAGCGGTAGGAATAGAATCTAAATGAATAGATTTCGATTTTAATGTATCGGCTGATGCAGAAACATTAACCGCAGCGGTTAAATTATAAGGATAGCCCTTTTTGTTTAACCCATCAAATGTAGCAACTCCTAATGATATGGGGGCAATTGCAAAGCCACTATTCACATACACATTTGAATCTACCCAATTGTTGGCAGATGGGTAAGGAGATTTATAGGAGTAAGAAAAATCATCAAAAAAAGGTAAATAGATAGAAGTAGTAGTTGCCGTTTTTTTTACGGATGAATTAGTAGTTATTGTTTTTGGTAAATTGGCATTGCCGCTCAAAGGGCGTAATTGTTCTTGAGCATAATTTCCAAGACTTATTAATGATGCCAGTAGTATTAAAGTATATTTAAAAAATTTCATTCTTTATTAGTTTATTCTTCGTCTTCAGGATCTGCTACAGCTGATGAGTCTGTTGCCATTGCCGAGTAATCCTCTTCTTTTTTTCCTACAGATAAATCTATTTTACTTCCCTTTTTAATGGCATCACCTGGCATAATTTCTTTACCATTAAAATATTGTTTTAGCACGCAGCCTTTGCAATCGCCTGCAATTTCTGTTATTTTACCCACTTTAAGGCCATAACTTTCAATCATAAACACGGCTTGTCGCGTACTTCTGTCTACTAATTTTGGCATAGCCATTTGTGGCGCTTGCGTACTAGTAACGTATAAATAGATAATTCTATTGTGTTTTACCATCGATTTTGCCTCTGGATCTTGTTTAATAACAATACCTGGCTTTTCTTCTGGACTGTAAACACTATCAATAATGGTATAACCTACGTTTTTATCTTTTACAAAATTATCTAATTCAGCAATGGCTTTTCCTTTAAAATCAGGCACTTCTGCTGTTTCGCCATGGTGGGTATATACCCCTAATAACTTAAATAAAGCCCATAAAACTATAACCAAACTAACCGTTGCTAAAGCTAGATGCTTAAAAAATGTTTTTGATTTTAGGTAGCTAAATAAATCCTTCATAATGATACAGAGTGCTAATATACTTAATAAATAGAGAAAATACCGCCAATATGGCTCGGATTTACTCTAAATATTGCTAAAACAATCGCTTTTTATAAATAGCTTAGTTTATGAAAAAACTTAAGCCCACGAGAAATTTTTCAAAAAAATAGTTCTAAATTTTTGATTTACAATAAAAAGCATATCTTTGCAGCCCGATTTTTAATTTTAAATCGTTGATTATAAATATTTTGTAAATGACTAAAGCAGACATAGTAAACGAAATTTCAGAAAAGACAGGCATCGAAAAGATAGTTGTGCAAACAACCGTGGAAGCATTCATGAAATCGATTCGCACCTCAATGACTGAAGGAAAAAACGTGTATTTGCGTGGTTTTGGTACTTTTGTGGTTAAAAAGCGTGCTGAAAAAGTGGGACGTAATATTTCAAAAAACACAACAGTAATTATTCCAGCACATTTTATTCCGGCATTTAAACCAGCTAAAACTTTTAGCGAAAGAGTAAAACGTAATGTAAAAGTTGCGGAACCATTAGATAACAAACAAGTTGAATAATGACAACAATAAGTAAAACACAGATTGGGTTATTAATAACGGCTGTTGTTTTATTCGTTCTTTTATTTCTTGCACCAAAAACACACACAGGTAAATTAGAAACCAAAGTGGATAAAAAGGAAACTATGGAAGTAGTTAGCCTTGAAACATTTATCACCATGGCTACTAAATCACTAAAACCAGAAGAAAAAACGACTTATGATGCTTTAGTTAATACAGCTAAAAATTCAAAAGTTGATACAGCTTTTGTTCCTGTTGTGCAATTTTGGGATAAACAAAAAAGACCAGATTTTGCGGCTTATTTTGTAGAACAAATTGCTGAAAGAAGTCAAACTTCTTTAGCTTATAATAAAGCGGGCGATCGTTATTATTATTCTGTTCGTTTTACAAAAGATGAAAACGAAATTCCTGCTTTATATCAAAGTGCGATGCGTTGTTATCAAAAAGCAGTAGATAAAGATGCTAAAAACGTGGATGCTAAAATTCAATTAGCCGCTTGTTTTGTAGAGGAAGGTAAAGATCCGATGAAAGGAATTGGCATGTTACGCGAAGTTGAAAAAACGGACAGTAATAATGTGAAACTTCAATTGACTTTTGCTTTTTTCTCTGTAAAATCTCAGCAATGGGATAAAGCGATAAAGCGTTTTAATAAAGTGTTAGAAATTGACCCATTATATATAGAAGCGTATTTGCATTTAGCAGATGCTTATGAGCAACAAGGTCAAACAAATAAAACAATTGAAATGCTTCAAAAATATGCCAGTCTTACAGAAGATGCGATGGCAAAACAAGAAGTGCTAAAATATATTGAACAATTAAAAAGTAAATAAATAATTAACCTAATATAAATTTTTTAAAACCTAAGGATTATGCCAAGCGGAAAGAAAAGAAAAAGACATAAGATGGCTACTCACAAACGCAAAAAACGTTTGAGAAAGAACCGTCATAAGAAAAAATAATTAGCCTAGCTAATTAAATTTTCTAGTCATACCATTAGCTCATATAAAATAAGCAGAATATGCGAATTTATTTTTCGGCAAGACGATGATAAAAAATTGTTACATAGTAAATACTATTGAACAAATTTTTGAAGAAGTATTGATGAAAAAGAAAGAGAAGATTAGTTTATTTTATATGAGACAATGGTATTCAGATTACACACAAACGGAAAGACAATATGTGCTTGCCGTTTGTGTTATTTGTGTATGTTATGGTTTGCTAAAACTTTAATCGGTTTGATGTGCAGTCAATAACGTTATTATATATAAATTAAAACTATTTAAAGTGAACGTAGAACTAGTAATAAATTCTACGCCTAACGAAGTTGTTATAGGACTATTAAACGATAAACGTTTGATAGAACTGCATAAAGAAAAAAATAACATTAAATTTTCGGTAGGCGATATCTACCTAGGTAAAGTTAAAAAGGTAATGACCGGACTTAACGCAGCCTTTGTAGATGTAGGATACGAGAAAGATGCATTTTTGCATTATTTAGATTTGGGCCCTCAAGCCAATTCGTTGATGAAATACGTTGATGCTGTGCGTTCTGGTAAACAGAATGTAAGTAACTTAATGTATTTTAAAAATGAAGGCGACATCAATAAAGATGGAAAAATTAACGACGCCGTAAAATCTGGTCAATACATATTAGTACAAGTTGCTAAAGAACCCATTTCATCAAAAGGCCCAAGGGTTACTACTGAAATTTCGATTGCAGGTCGTTACATTGTATTGATTCCTTTTTCTGATAAAATCTCCGTGTCTTCAAAAATTAGAAGCAGCGAAGAAAAAAGCAGATTAAAAGCTTTGATGCAAAGCATTAAACCAAAAAACTTTGGGGTGATCATCAGAACAGTAGCCGAAGGAAAATCGGTTTCTGATATTGAAGGTGATGTGGCAGATTTAGTAAGTAAATGGGATGAATGTTTTAAAGCATTACAAACTGCTGAACCACCATTTAAATTATTAGGAGAAGTTGATAGAACTAACGCTATTTTAAGAGATTTTTTAAATGCATCGTTTAATGCGATTCATGTAAATAGTGAAGTAGTGTATGATGATTTGAAATCGTACATCAAAACGATCTCTCCAGATAAAGTGGATATTTTAAAACACTACACAGGGAAGGTTCCTATTTTTGATAATTTTGGAATTGATCGTCAAATTAAATCATTGTTTGGCAAATCCGTTTTTATGAAAAGTGGTGCTTACTTAGTTGTTGAGCACACCGAAGCTTTACATGTATTTGATGTAAATAGTGGAAACCGTGCTAAGAGTGATAAATCGCAAGAAGAAAATGCCCTTGAAGTAAACTTAGAAGCAGCTGTTGAGGTTGCTCGCCAATTGCGTTTACGTGATATGGGCGGTATTATTGTGATTGACTTTATTGACTTACATAATGCGGAAAACAGAAAATTACTGTTTGACAAATTAAAAGAGGAAATGAAGTCGGATAGAGCACGACACAATATTTTACCTCCAAGTAAATTTGGATTGATTCAAATTACTCGCCAACGTTTACGCCCAGAGGTAAATGTGGAAGTTTTAGAAACTTGCCCTAGCTGTAATGGTAGCGGTAAAGTGCAACCAAGTATTTTATTTGTTGAGCAAATTGAAAATGCCTTGCGTTTTATTGTAAAAGAACAATCTGCCAAAAACATAACGCTTTGCGTACATCCTTATATTGAAGGATATTTAAAACAAGGTGGTTTTTTAAGAAGCAAGCAATGGAAATGGTATTTCGAAAACAAACAATGGATTAAGATTATTAAATCTGATAGCTATGCGTTTATGGAGTATCACTTTTTAAATAAGGATTTAGATGAAATAGTAATTTAATTATTTCTCTCAAAATAAAAAATCCCGCTATTGATTGATAGCGGGATTTTTTTATGACACATCATAAATAAAAAACGCCCCACATAAATGCGAGGAGTTTTTCAACTTACTAAACTAAATTTTACTTCACTAATTTTATAGTTTTTAATGAGCTTCCTTTCTCATTTGTAACACTTAAACTATAAAAGCCTTTCTCTAAATTACTTGTATTGATAGTCGTTTTAGAGTTGTTTAAATTTCCTTTTAAAACTAGCCTTCCCAAAGCATCCACTAATACAAAAGTTAATTCGTTATCGTTAGTAGTTGTTGCTTCAATGGTTAATTCATCAGCAATTGGATTAGGGTAAGCATTTAATCCAGTTAAAATGTGTGCTTGTTTAATACCAGTTGTTGATTGAGGAATGACATTAATTTGGTTCATTAAAAATCCTGCTGCCATACGTTGCACGCTTGATGAATCACAGTATGTGTCAGAGCAAGTAGTTGTTCCGCCAAGTACTGTGCTATAAGTTGCAGTAACCGTTAAACAAATTACGTAGTTGCCTGGAGTTGCATATTGATGGAAAGGATATTGTTGTGTTGATGTACTTCCATCACCAAAGTTCCAAATATAAGATACGTTACCAGATCCAGACGACATGTTATAAGCAAAATAATTCCCAGTATTTGTAGAATCAGCAAATACATAAAACTGTGCGTTAGCTTGGCAACCTGTTGGCGTTGTTGTGCTACCACCCGCGCAATTTACATTTACTGTTTGATAAGAAGAATCACATAATACACCGTTTGAATATGTTTGTAATAATACTGGATAAGATCCTGTTCCTAATGATAAACTTAAGTTTGAGCTAGATGGAGGATAACAAATATTGTTGATGGTCCAGCTAGAAGTTAAGTTTGTACCAGTAGAAGTGTTTACAAAATGAGTCACACATGAAGAATCAGTATAACTATAAAAAGAAGCTTGGCAAGGAGTGTTAGTGCTTCCGCCTGTACAGTTTACTGTAACTACTTGAGTTACCGAATCACAAAATGCACCGTTAGAATAACTATATAAGCCAATTAAATAAGTGCCGTTAGGTAATGTATTAGTTGGGTTTGCTAATGTGCTAAGTAAATTGAAACCATTGCTCATATCGTACCATTGGTAAGTCGCATTAGTTCCAGTAGTTGAGTTTACAAAATGAGTCACACAATTACTATCTGTATAAGCTGTAAATGCCGCGTTACAAGTAGGTGCTGTCATATTGTTTATTGTAACAGATGTACATAAACTCGACCAGCAACCGTTTAAAGAATCGATGTAATTTAAACAAACAGAATAAGTGCCATTTGCTGAAAATTGAAACGTGCCTTGACTAGAAGTTTGAGATGCGTTTGGGTAAGTTGACCAATATAAGTTGCTTGCAGGGCCTATTAAAACGGAGTTTGTAATTACAGGAGTAACAGTGGCCGTTCCGTTAGCACCTGTTGTTGCATTTAAATTAGTAATCGTTGGACACTGAGCCAATGCTGTGATAGAAAAAACACTGAGTGCTAATCCTAAAAGTTTTTTGGTAATTGTTGTTTTCATAGTTATAATATTAAAGTTAAGTATTTTCTGATACAAATTTACAAAGGCTATTTCTGAATCTAAACATCATTTTATTAAATATTACACATTCAATATATATTATTTTTGTTTTTTGTATTTATATATTGAGTTAATTTGATATTTTATTACATATACAAAATATTTTTTTGCTTTAATTGAAAACAAAAAAGAGTGAACCTACTAGATTCCCTCTTTAATAAAAATGACTTAATGTTTTATTCCTTGATAAAATTGATGCGGTACGATTTATCTTCTGAATTAATAATCATCCAATAAGAACCTGCATTTAATTCAGAAACATTGATGGTTTCTTTAAACGATAGTTCTTTTACCTTCCGAGCAAATAGGTCATAAATAATGATGTTTTTGTAACGATTATTATTTTGAGCTTTAATTGTTAAATCATTTATCACCGGATTTGGATAAAGTTTAAATTGACTTTTTTCAAATTCAAAAACACTATTTGCGTTGTTAACCCATATTACTGGCTTTACACTATCTCCGTTAACTCCCGAACCGCTTATAATAATTGGCCACACAACAATTGTATTGCCATTACCACCCGATTTAAATGCTGTTGGCCCAGCACTTGGCGTAAATGACATAACAACCGAAACACTATCTAAGCCATTAGCCTGTAGCGTTGCAAACACTGTTGTTGAATCAAGCCCAATCCCTTGAGTTGTATCTCTTATAGCAGTTACCAATACTGATCCGCTAAAGGTTGTGTTTCCTTTGTTTTTTATATATGCAGTAAAACTCACCGGCGTTGTATAGCTCACAGTACTTACTGGTGACGTAGCATTTGCAGGCGTAAACGAAAAAACAGGACTCATGTCAATTTTTGCTTGACCGTAACTTGTTAGTTCAGTTAAAACAATTAATAATATTAAAAGACGTTTCATAATAAAGATTTTTTGCTATCTAAAATTAATTAAAAAAACGGGAAAATATTAATTACTTTTAAATTTTATTACATACTCATATCATGGATGTTTTACAAGATTTAATTAAATCCTTAGAAAAGGAAGAGTTAAAAAGCTATAAACTTTTTACAAAACGAACTCATAACTTCGAAAACCGCAAGGATATTGAATTATTTGACTCTATTAAAAAACAAGGAGATGAATCAGATAAGTATCATTTTAATGTTATTTATAAAGGCACAAAACCAGATGCTAAATATTACAGACTCAAGAATAAGATAGCGGATGATATAGGCATCGTACTTTCTAATTTGAATCATAAAAAATCTGAAACGGATACAATTCATCTGATTGGTCTCGCAAAAATTTTTAATAGTAAACAAAAAACAAACCTTGCTCTTCATTATTTAAAACTAGCTGAGAGAAGAGCAATTGATAAAGAAGAGTATGCTCTACTGGAGGCAATTTATGAGCAAATGGTAAGAATGAGTATTAAAAATACAGAAGAAAGTCCTACACGTATTATTGAAAAAAGAAATGAAAATAGTCAACGTTTAAAATTACTACAAGATCTAGAAAATAATTTAGCAGTTTTATCTCACGAGGTAAAAACCACACAAAACTTAACAACTAAAAAAGAAATTACAAGCTGGTTAAATCACACGCTAAAAAACACAATTAAACTTTCCTACGTAAAAAATAGTGCACAATTACGAATAAAAATTTTTCAAAATTTAAGCCGTTTAATGTTGTTGCTAAAAGATTACGCCGCACTGGAAGCGTATTTAAAATCCTGTTTATTGGAATTTGAAAACGATAAATTATTTACTAAACAAACACACGAAGTGAAATTACAGTTGTTGGTGTATTTATGTAATGCGTCTTATATGTTAGATAAACATGCCCAATCCATACAGTATGCTAATGTGTTGCATAAAGCAATATTCGAATTTGATAAAGCTTTATACAATCAGTACATTTTTTATTACTATAATATATTGGTAAATAATTATAGTAAGACCAATGCCTTAAAGGCCATTGATACATTAGAAGAAGCTCAAAATGAAAAACAAATTAAAAATAATCCCAATCAGTATTTTTATGTCTTAAATAATTTAGCCATTTTAAATTTCGATTTAAAAAAACATAAACAAGCTAGTAAATTTTTTAGTCAGATGTATGTATCTCAAAATTTTAAGTCCTTCGACAAATCGTTTATAGTTAAGTTACAAGTGTTCGAATTAATAAACAGAGTAGAACTTCAGGATTATGAATTGTGCGATAAACAGTTGAATCAGCTTTATAAGTTGATACAGGATGTGAAAGAAAAAGAGTCTATTAAAATCGACCTGGCTGTATTAGATTTGATTAATAAATTTTTAAATGAATCTGAAAACCGTTGGAGACCTTTGAAAACAAATATCCAAGCTTTTGTTAAAAAATTCCAGAATCCAAAAGATGGCGCTGGTTTAATTAACTATGCACAATGGATTGAAACAAAAATTTAGTTACTGCCAAAAATTGTAATAGTTAAACCACTGATGTGGGTATGCTTTTGCAGTTTCTTCAACTTTTGCAACGTATTGCAATAATAAATCTTGACACACTTTTTCTAGTTGTGCTTCACCTCTTACTCTATCTACTTGGATTGGTTTTTCTGTAGAAAATTGATAAGTATGCTTGTCAGTTTTAACAGCAAACACAATACATAAAGGCACGCCAAATTTTGCCGCCATTATAAACGGCCCCGCTGGAAATTTTGCAGGCTTTCCAAAAAAATTGGCAGTTAATGTTTTCGCGCCTTCTCTGTATCTATCGCCGTGCATAACAACAAGTTCATTATTACTAAAGGCTTTGTGTAATTCAATAATATGACTTTTAGTTTCTTCGTCGATTGATATGATGTTTATTTTTTTTTCTTTCATCACGCCATCCATATATTGTTTTACATCTTGTTTTTCGTTTGAATACATTAATATATTAAAGGCGGTTCCTAGTCTGTTGAGTCCTTGACCTGCAACTTCCCAATTGCCAATATGGGCGCTCACTAAAATTCCACCTTTGCCAATAGCAGTTAATTCATCAAGCATTTCCCCATTTTTATGAATCATTTTAAAAGGTGTTTTAGCGCCAGCCATTGTGGCAACTTTATCAATGATAGTTTGTCCTAGCATGAAGTTATTTTTATAAATAGCTAATCGAGCTTTTAATGGAGAGTAATGATGTGCTTGAATAAAATACTGTCGAATATATTTGTTGGGTTTTGAAAACAGAAAATAATAGAAGGAAACAAAACGTAATAAAAAGTATGCTGGATTCAATCCAAAAGTATTAAGGATAAAGACAAAAATTTTAAATCCTAAAACTTGGGCTTTTGATTGCCCATCCCATTTGTTTTGATCACTCATGTTTCATGCTTATCTATTAAATAAAAAAACAAAACAGCCAGTGTTTTGTTTTTAGTTTTTTTTGAAAAAAATAAAAAAAGGATTAAGCAACTGCTTTTTCCTGAACTTTATTAAAGCAATAAGTATAAAAATCTTGGAACGTATGAATGGTCAAGAAATCTTCGCCAACAACTTTAAATCCAAAATGACTTTCAATTACAACTACTAAATCAACATAGTCTAAACTATCCAACTCTAACGTATCACGTAAATTTGCATCTGGGGTAATTTTAGCCTCATCTACTTCAAATTCTTCAACTAAAAACCCATTTACTGTTTTTATAATCTCTTCCTGTGTCATACTTACTATAGCTTTCTGAATTTTATTTGTAATAATTTACAAATTTAGGCAAATTTTTTAATTATCAAAGTAGAATTTGTGCCGCCAAAACCAAACGAATTGGATAAAATTGTGTTTAACGGTGTTTGCTTCGTTTGAGCAATAATGTTTATTTTTTGTGTATCCTCGTCTGGATTTTCGAAATTGATATTTGGAGCAATAAAATCGTTTTGCATCATTAAAGTAGTATACACTATTTCGCTTGCGCCAGCCATCCAGCACTCATGCCCTGTCATTGATTTAGTAGAGCTTACTGGTGTTTTAGCGCCTCCAAACACTTGGTCAATTGCTTTTGCTTCAACTCTGTCGCCACTTGGAGTTGAGGTAGCATGAGCATTAATATAATCAATGTCTTTTGGAGCTAATTTAGCATCTCTCAAGCTCATCTCTAATGAGCGAGTTTGCCCATCAACACTCGAATTACTGATATGATCACCATTACTAGAAAACCCATATCCAATAACTTCTGCTAATATTTTTGCTCCACGTTTTTGAGCCGATTCTAAACTTTCTAAAATTACAGTTGCTGCACCACCACTTGGAATTAATCCATCTCTGTCTCTATCAAACGGACGAGATGCTTTGGTTGGTTCGTTTTCTCGTATCGAGAATGCACTTAATCCATCAAAGCTTCCAAATGTGAATGGATTAACTTCTTGTGCACCTCCACAAATTACTTGGTGTTGTAAGCCAGTACGAATAAGTAAATAACCCATTCCAATGGAGTGAGAGCCACTTGCGCAAGCTGCAGCTAAGGTGAAATTGATGCCTTTTAATTTATAAATGGTAGAAAGGTTCATGGTAACTGTTGAGTTCATAGATTGGAATGTTGCTCCAGAACCAATTAACATTGTATCTTTTTTTAATCTAACAGTATCAATGGCTTCCATCGTAGATTGAGCAACGCTATCGTTACCATAAATAATACCTACCTCTTGTTTTTCAATCCATTCAGGATCCATGTTAGCCATTTTCAAAGCTTCAGAAGTTGCCATATAGGCAAATTCAGCTGGTTGCCCCATACTTATACGAGCTCTTCTGTCTAACAATCCTTTTAAAACAGGAGTTTCTACCATGCCCGTTAAAGCAGAGCGATAGCCCATATCTTTTCGAGCCTGCTCAAAACCAATTCCTGATTTTCCTGCAAATAATGAATCTCTTACTTCGTCTACGTTTTTTCCTAAACACGACCAAGCTCCTATACCTGTTATTACTACTCTGTTCATTTTGTTTTTTTCTTTGCGAGAGATTTTTAACTATATAATCCTCCGTTAACTGAAATTACTTGACCTGTTACATATGTAGAATCTTTACCTACTAAAAATGCAACCACACCAGCTACTTCTTCTGATTCTCCAAAACGATTCATCGGAATCATAAATTTATAATCTTCTTCTTTAATGTCTTCAGTCATATCTGTTTTAATAAAACCAGGTGCCACAGCGTTAACTGTAATGCCACGTTTACCAACTTCTTGTGCTAATGCTTTAGTTGCCGCAATAACAGCTCCCTTAGCAGCAGAGTAACTGGTTTGTCCTGGCAAGCCTTTTAAACCTGATAAAGAAACAATATTTACAACGCGTCCTTTGCGTTTAGTTAGCATACTTTTTACAACGTGACGGGTAACATTATAAAAACCATCAACTGTAATATCTATCACGCGTTTCCAATCTTCTGGCTGAATAAAAACCATTATATTATCCTTACGAATACCAGCGTTATTTACCAATACAGTAATTGCTTTATCTTTATTGGAGTTAATCCAAGTTTCAATATGAGCATCAGATTCCTCAGTACTACTTACATCAAATTTCATTAGTACAACATCAACACCTTTTGCAGTTAAAAGGTCTTTTGTTTTATTTGCCTCAACATCGTTTGATGTATAATTCAAAATAATGTTGTAGCCCATGTCTGCTAAACGCAAACAAATTGCTTTCCCAATTCCGCGGCTGCCGCCTGTTACTAGTGCATATTCCATTTATAAAATCTCTATATGGTTATAAAATATATAATCTCTTACTGCTTTTACGTCTTTATACTTAGTGGTATCCTCAACAAAACAAGGAAAAATTTTACGCAATTTTTCGTAAGCATCTTTTGATTTTGATGATAATTTATCTTGCATTTTTAAATAATCAATTGCTTGTAAAATTGTCATCCATTCAATAGCTAATACTTCGTAACTATTCATGATTACTTTTTTGCAGATTAACGAAGCGTTGGCACCCATACTTACAATATCCTGATTATCATTATTACTAGGAATACTATGAACATACATAGGATTTGACAACATTTGATTTTCGGCTGTAGTGGATGTTGCTGTAAACTGCACGCCTTGCATGCCTAAGTTTAATCCTAATGTTCCGTGATTAACAAAAGGTGGTAAAATATTGTTTAATTTATTATTCAATAAAAAATTCAATTGTCTTTCGGCAAGCATGGATAATTTAGTAATAGACATTTTTAATTTATCCATTTCTAGAGCCACATAATCGCCATGGAAATTCCCTCCATGGTAAACGTTTTTGCGCTCCCAATCAACAATTGGATTATCATTAGCTGAATTGATTTCGTTAATCAACACTTCTTTGGCATAGTTTACAGTATCTACAATTGGCCCTACAATTTGCGGTACACAACGAATAGAATAATATTCTTGCATTTTCTCTACTAAAACATCTACTTCCACTTTTTGGTTGTAATGATGTTCTTCGCGGCTCTTTACTAATTTGCTATCTTTTAAAGTGGCTTGCAAAGCATTAGCCACGCGGTTTTGCCCGTAATGATGTTTTACTTCGTTTAATGGAGTAGAGTAATGATCATCAAAACTTTGCACTAATTCCATAATGGTTGCGGAGGCTAACAAACTCCAGTTCATTAAGTTTTCAGCGTAAATCACGTTTAACATACCAATACCGCTCATGGCAGAAGTCCCATTCATTAGCGCTAAGCCTTCGCGAATATGAATTTCCATCGGCTTAATATTTTCTTTCTTGAAAACTTCGGCAGTACTAGTAATCACACCGTTATAATACACTTCACCTTCTCCAATTAATGTTAATGCTAAATGCGCCAATTGAACTAAATCACCACTAGCACCTAAGCCACCATGTTCGTATATAACCGGAGATATGTTTTTATTAATTAAATCTTTAATTAATATTAAAGCATCAGGATGAATGCCTGCAAAGCCCTGCATTAAGGTGTTTAAACGTGCTAACATTACTGCTTTACAATCAATTTCAGGAATAGGGTTTCCTGAGCCAGAACAATGGCTACGAATTAAATTGTATTGCAATTTCATTTGATCGTCGTGATTAATACGGTACTGAGCCATTGGCCCAAATCCAGTATTAATACCATATATTAATTTTTCGCGAGTAAACTCTTTTAAAAAATAATGACTACGATATACTTTTCTCAAAGCTTCTTCATCCAACTTAAGTTCTAAATTGCTAATTAAAACCTTGTAGAAATCATCAGCCGATATTTTCTTATCTCCTATCTTTACCATAATTGTGAGTGCAATTTACAATATTACAAACAATTTTAGTATCCGTGTTGTTGGGTATTTAGTTTTTTATCAAGAAAATCGAAAAAATGTATAATCTTTTCATTATTTTGGCAGTCTTTTACATACAATAGAATTAATTTTTAGTTTAACACCATGAATTTTTTTACCAAAGACGACAAATCAGCGTTTGAAGCCATTACAGCTGCTCAATTTATCGCATTTGCCCCTATAGTTTTTCAAGCAACTAAATCCCTAAGAGATTTGGGAATTTTGGCAGCGGTAGAAGAATCTAGTACCATTGGATTAACTTTAGAAGAAATTTATATAAAACTTAAATTATCGGAATACGGCGTAAGAGTTTTGCTGGAAGCTGGTTTAGGGATAGGTTTAGTTGTTAAAAACGACGATAAGTACATCATTACTAAAACAGGATTATTTATCTTAAATGACCGTATGACTAACGTTAACATGGATTTTACTAATGACGTTTGTTACGAAGGGATGTTTTCACTAACTGAAAGCATTAAGCAAGGCAAACCAACAGGATTAAAAGTGTTGGGAGATTGGCCAACTGTTTATGAAGGATTAGCACACTTACCAAAACCTGTGCAAGATAGCTGGTTTGCATTTGATCATTATTATTCGGACGGATCATTTGACCAAGCTCTAACCAATTTATTTAAACGTGCGCCAAAACATATTATAGATATTGGTGGAAATACCGGAAAGTTCACATTAAAATGCATGAATTACAACCCTGATGTGAAGGTAACTATTTTGGATTTACCAGCACAATTAGCGATGGCAAAGGATAATGTAGCAAAAACTCCATTTGCAGGAAGAGTTAATTATTTCCCTATTAATATTTTAGATGATGCGCAGCGCTTTCCAAAAGGTGCAGATGCCATTTGGATGAGCCAGTTTTTAGATTGTTTTAGCGAAGAGGAAATTGTGAGCATCTTAAAACGTTGTCATGAGGCTATTTCAGATGACGGCAACATTTATATCATGGAAACTTTTTGGGACCGTCAAAAATTTAGACCAGGTGCTTTTAGTTTACAAATGACCTCTTTATATTTTACCAATATTGCCAACGGAAACAGCCAAATGTACGATAGCGTGGTGTTTAATCGTTTAATTGATAAAGCAGGATTTAAAGTTGTTGAGCAAATTGATAATGTAGGTATTAGCCACACCATTCAGGTTTGTAAGAAAAAATAGTAGATGCAAGACATCTCCAACTCAGCCGACGTAGAACTTATAGTAAAGACTTTTTACTCCAATTTACTTTTAAATGAAGAGGTAAAACCCATTTTTGAGTATGTGGATTTCGAAAAACATATGCCTCATATGATTGCTTTTTGGGAATTTGTATTGTTGGATAAAGAAGGTTATACAACCAATGTATTTGATAAACACGTTAATTTACCCTTAAAAGCAGAACATTTTGAAATCTGGTTAAATGCCTTTGAAAAATCAGTAAATGCGTTATTCGAAGGAGAAAATGCTCAAAAAGCCATTTTTCGTGCAAAAACCATTGCTTTTTCATTTGAAAGCAAAATGAAACAAATGGGTAAAATCTAACCACAGAGAAACGAAGTAGGCGCAATTTCGCAGAGTAATTCTATCTTTTGTTGTTAAACCATTTTTTTGTACCTTCGCTACCCTTAATTTATTAAGCAACAACCCTTTGCGCCCTTTGCTAAACCATTGCGCTCTTTGCGGTTAAACTAAAACTAACAATGAAAAAGTACCCTACATACAACCAACTCAACTTATCACAAATAAGTAAAGACATTTTAGATTATTGGAAAGAAAAAGACACTTTTGGAAAATCTATCTCTATACGCGAAGGCAAAACACCTTGGGTGTTTTACGAAGGACCGCCAAGTGCTAATGGTATGCCAGGCATTCACCATGTCATGGCACGTACGATTAAAGATATTTTTTGTCGTTACAAAACTTTGCAAGGTTTTCAAGTTAAACGTAAAGCAGGTTGGGATACTCACGGTTTGCCTATTGAACTTGGAGTAGAAAAATCATTAGGAATTACAAAAGAAGATATTGGAAATCCAAATAGCAAAAAATTTATTTCGGTTGAAGATTATAATAAAGCTTGTCGTAAGGAAGTAATGAAATATACCGACAAGTGGGAAGATGTAACAGCTAAGATGGGCTATTGGGTTGATATGAAAGACCCTTACATTACATATGATAATAAGTATATTGAAAGCGTTTGGTGGTTATTGCAAAATTTAAATAACAAAAATTTATTATACAAAGGTTTTACTATTCAGCCATACTCGCCGGCAGCAGGTACGGGTTTATCTTCTCACGAGTTAAATCAACCTGGTTGTTATAGAGATGTAAAGGATAGAACAGCGACAGTTCAATTCCGATTGACGAGCGACGAATTTAGAATACCGAATTCGGAAATCGTAATTCGTAACTCTACATTCTTTTTAGCTTGGACAACTACACCTTGGACTTTGCCTTCAAATACTGCATTAGCGGTTGGAAAAGATATTGATTATGTATTTGTTGAAAGTTTTAATCCATTTAGCGGAGCTCCTCAAACAGTTGTATTAGCAAAAGATTTAGTCAACAAATATTTTTCCGAAAAACATACGGATTTAAAATTTGAAGATTATAAAGTTGGCGACAAAAATATTCCTTTTAAAATTGTGAATCATTGCAAAGGTTCAGATTTAGAAGGAATCTCCTACGAACAATTATTACCATTCACTCAACCAACAGATGGCGATGCCTTTAAAGTAATTGTTGGTGATTTCGTAACGACAACTGATGGCACAGGTATTGTTCATATTGCGCCAAGCTTTGGTGCAGATGACTTTAGAGTAGCTAAACAAAACGGAATAGGTTCATTAACTTTAGTTGATAAACGCGGTCGTTTTTTGCCTGAAATAAAAGACGATACATTTTTGTATGGCGAAGAATACGTAAAAGAAGCGTATCATACAGATGCTGAAAAACTAGTGGAGTTCGAAAAACAAAAACAAATTTTGGAAGCAACAGGCAAGATCAAAGAATTAAAAGCTTATTTGAGTGTTGATGAACGTATTGTTTTAAAATTACAAGAAGAAGGAAAATTATTTAAGAAAGAGACCTACGAACATAGTTATCCTCACTGTTGGAGAACTGACAAACCCGTTTTATATTACCCATTAGATTCATGGTTTATTAAATCAACGGCAGCAAAAGACCGTATGATTGAATTAAACAAAACCATTAACTGGAAGCCAGAAGCTACTGGTACTGGTCGTTTTGGTAATTGGTTAGAAAACTTAAATGATTGGAATTTATCTCGTTCTCGCTTTTGGGGTATTCCAATTCCTATCTGGACAAGCGAAGATAGCTCTGAGCAAATTGTAATTGGAAGTGCCGAAGAATTAAAAAATCAAATTGATAATTCAATCGCTAAAGGATTCATGACAGAAAATCCATTAGGTAAATTTGTTCCAGGAAACTTTACGGCAGAAAATTACGACACCTTTGATTTACATAAACCTTATGCTGATAATATCGTATTAGAAAAGAACGGAAAAAAATTATTCCGCGAGCCGGATTTAATCGATGTGTGGTTCGATTCTGGCGCTATGCCTTATGCGCAAGTACATTATCCATTTGAGAACAAAGAATTAATTGACGATAAAAAATATTACCCAGCTGATTTTATTGCCGAAGGCGTTGATCAAACTCGTGGTTGGTTCTTTACTTTACATGCAATTGCAACGATGAATTTCGATTCAGTAGCATACAAAAATGTAGTATCTAACGGATTAGTATTAGATAAAAACGGAAACAAAATGAGTAAGCGTTTAGGTAACGCCGTTGATCCTTTTGAAACCATTGAAAAATATGGTGCTGACGCCACTCGTTGGTACATGATTGCAAATGCTGCTCCATGGGATAATTTAAAGTTTGACGTGGAAGGAATTGGAGAAGTGCAACGTAAATTATTTGGAACACTTTATAATACCTATGGATTCTTTGCTTTATATGCAAATGTCGATAACTTCGTGGTTGATTTAAACAATACGGTAAACGTTAGTAATCGTTCGGAGCTTGATAGATGGATTTTATCAAAATTAAATTCATTAGTAAAAGATGTCACAGAACAATACGAAACATTTGAACCTCATAAAGCAGCTCGTTATATTGAGGAATTTGTAGATGAACATTTAAGTAACTGGTACATTCGTTTATCTCGTCGTCGTTTTTGGAAAGGCGATATGAGTGACGATAAAAAAGCAGCTTACGAAACATTATTCGAATGTTTAAATACCTTGTCGCAATTGATGAGTCCAATAGCACCATTCTTTGCAGATTGGTTATATCAAAATTTAAACGATGTTTCAGGTGACGTTAACTCTGTGCATTTAACGAATTATCCAAAAGTTAATTTAAGCATTATTGATATTAGTTTAGAAAAACGAATGGAAATGGCGCAAAAAATTTCTTCGATGATTTTATCTATTCGTAAGAAAGAAAATTTAAGAGTTCGTCAGCCATTGCAAAAAATTCGTATTCCAATTTTAGATAATGAATTCAGAACTCATGTGGAGGCAGTTAAAGACATTATCTTGGCTGAGGTAAATGTGAAAGAGTTAGAATTTGTGACAGAAGAAGAAGCACATATTGTGAAGAATTTGAAGTTGAATTTTAAAACTTTAGGTAAAAAATGTGGTAAACACATGAAAACCGTTCAGGCTTATGCAAATGATCATGGCGACTTAATTATTGCTGGAATTGAAAAAACTGGTCAGTTTAAGATGAATTTAGAAGGTGAAGAGATTTTGTTGGAATTAGAAGATGTTGAAATTATTCCAGTAGATATTCCAGGATGGAAAGTAGCTAATAGCGGACAAATAACTGTTGCGTTGGATGTGACTTTATCAGATTCTTTAAAAGAGGAAGGTTTAGCCAGAGAATTGGTGAATCGTATCCAAAACTTGCGTAAAGAAAGTGGTTTAGACGTAACAGACAAGATTTTGGTTAAAATTCAACAAAATGATGCACTTGATAATGCCATTCAAAATAATTTGAACTATATTTGCGCCGAAACTCTGACAGGAGATTTACAAGTGGTAAAAAATTTGTCCGCCGCCACCGCAAATTCTGTTGAAGTTGACGAATTGGTATCTACCCTTATTTCTATTGAAAAGTTAAATTAATTTTAAGTTAAGAATATGGCAAAGAAAATTGTAAAGCCTGTTAAAAAAGTAAGCAACCCAGCGCCTAAAAAGGCGGCTGCGAAACCAGCTCCAAAAAAAGCTGTGGCTAAACCTGCAAAAAAAGCAAGTAAGCCTGCTCCAAAACCAGTAGCTAAAAAATTAGTTGCCAAAAAACCAATAGCTAAAAAAGCTGTTGCTAAAAAACCAGCACCAAAACCCGCCCCAAAAAAAGTGACTAAAGTTCCCGCAAAAAAAGTAGTAAAAGTTGCAAAACCAGCTCCAAAAGCAAGTAAACCTGCACCTAAAAAAGTTGAGAAAAAAGTAGTAAAGCCAGCAGCTAAAGTTGCTGCTAAGCCTTCTAAAAAAATTGCAGCACCTGCAAAACCAACTAAAGCAGTTAAAGAAATAGCTAAAGCAAAAGTTGTTGGAAAGCCAATTGATGCAGTAGCAAAGAAAGGCGCAAAACCTTCTAAGAAAGCTGCAAATCCTTCTAAAATAGGTAAAAAAGGCGACGAACATGAGGAAGATGATATTGAACCAGAAGAGGAAGATGATTCTGATGTAGATGTAAAAGATGATTACGAAAAACCAGATGATGATGATGTTGTAGTTGATTTAGACGAAGCACCAGTATTAGATTTAGAAGGTGGTGGTATTCCATTAGATGATGATGATGATGAAATTCCCGAAAAGCGCGGTCGTGGTCGTAGAAAGAAAAACGAAGGCCGTTCATCAGGTTCAGAATCTTATATCAGAAACAGACCTTTGCATATTGATATTACAAAACCATTAATTAAAAAGCCTCAAGCTGCCCAACCAAAACCGTTTTTAAATACGAAGGATGATAGAAGTCGTTATTCTGATAAAGAATTAGGAGAGTTTAAAGATTTAATTATTGATAAATTAAAAGAAGCACAAGCGGATTATGATTTGTTGAAACAAACTTTATCTAATGCTGATAATCATGGAACTGATGATACGTCACCTTCATTTAAATTATTAGAAGATGGATCTGATGTATTATCCAAAGAAGAAACAGCTCAATTAGCGGTTCGTCAAGAAAAATACATCGTGAATTTAAAAAATGCTTTAATGCGTATTGAAAACAAAACCTATGGTATTTGTCGTGTAACTGGGAAGTTAATTCCTAAAGAGCGTTTACGTTCAGTTCCTCACGCAACCTTAGGAATTGATGCTAAATTAAATCAATCGAGTTAATCCTCTTTTTTATACTAACTAAAATAAAAGGTTATCTTTGTAAGATAACCTTTTTGCTTTTATAGGCTCTATGCTTAAAAAATACAGACTTCCAATAATTACTGTTTTCTCAGTCTTATTAATTGACCAATGTATCAAACTATACATCAAGGCTAATTACCCTATTGGGGAAGCACATCGTTTTTTTGATTGGTTTAGAATAACTTTTACAGAAAATCCAGGAATGGCATGGGGATTAGAGTTTGGAGGAGATTATGGGAAATTGGCTTTGAGTTTATTTAGAATAATTGCTGTTTTTGCAGGAGCATTTTATATTAAAAAAATCGTGAATGATAAAGAGCATAAAGGATTTATCGTTTGTGTATCTCTTATTTTAGCAGGAGCTTTAGGTAATATTTTAGATTCAGCTTTTTATGGAGTTTTATTTGGACCTAGTTCTGAATATGAAATAGCAGCTTTTATGCCTGAGGCTGGAGGCTATGCAGGGTTTTTACAAGGCCATGTTGTAGATATGTTTTACTTTCCCATATTTGAAGGAAATTTCCCAACATGGTTTCCTATTTGGGGCGGAGAACACTTCGAGTTTTTTAATGCGATTTTTAATTTTGCCGATATGGCAATTTCATTTGGTGTGGGAATTATACTCGTATTTCAAAATTTCTTTTTTAAGTCAAAACCAACAATTGAAGAAAAAGCTTTTCCAGTTGACGAGCAAACAGTTAAAGAATCATCGTCTAATTCTTAGTATAATAAAAGCTAAATAATAACGTTTTATTGCAGATTGAAACAACTTTTATACATACTTGCATTTACCCTGATTTATCTTCAGAGCTACTCTCAACATAAAGAAGAGAGTGGCGTGAACTTGTCAAAGTTTTACAGAAATAAGATGCACTTTGGTTTTGCCTTAGCTTATAATAAAACGGATTTTAGAATTCACACTATTAAAAATTCCGAACTTCCTGATACCGTTATTGGTGGGGTAACTTATGGCATGAAAACTATATACACTAAGTCGGATCCAGGCTTTGCTTTAGGTATTATTACTGATTTTAGATTACATCAATACATTCGTTTGCGCTTTACACCAAACATTAGTTTTGCGTCTCGTAGTTTAGAGTATAAATTAGAAAATGCCAAAAGAGATAGTACGAAAGAGTATAAAAAAAGCGTAGAATCTACTTTTTTAATTTTCCCTCTGGAGCTTAAATTACAATCTAAGCGTTTAGATAATTTTGGTGCTTATGTTATTTTAGGTGGAGGATACTCGATGGATTTAGTTTCTAAAAAGAAACCAGTTTCTTCTGGTGGCGCAAATCAATTAGATGATGCTGTGCAGTTAAAACGAGATGATTTTTTTTACAGCGGTGGCGCAGGAGTTGATTTTTATTTGCAATATTTTAAATTAGGCTTAGAACTAAAGGTTTTACAAGGCACTAAAAATCTCAAACAACCACTTAACAATATTTTCACAAATAGTCTCGAAAAAATAAACTCCAAAATGGTTATTTTTTCTATCACATTTGAAGGGTAGTAATTTTGTAAACTGAAGAATAAAAATCTTCCACACTATGAAAAAAGAATTGAACTTAGCCGTTGCGGCCCACATTGCTTACGATGAGCAATTATTAAAACAAGAAGTTGCTGAGCAGCTATCTTTAAAATCAACCGACACATTTTTTATTAAACCCTTACGTCGCAGTATTGATGCACGTTCGAGAAACATTAAGGTTAATTTAAAATTGGCTGTTTGGATTAACGAACCTGTAGCCGATGATGATTTGGGAATCAACTATACCGATGTTTCAAGTGCTCAGAAATCAATTACTATTATTGGCGCCGGACCAGCAGGTTTGTATGCAGCTTTGCGCTGTTTAGAAATTGGGATTAAACCTATTTTATTTGAAAGAGGAAAAGATGTGCAAGCACGCAGAAGAGATTTAGCGGCGATTAATAAAGAGCATATCGTTAATCCCGAAAGTAATTATTGTTTTGGAGAAGGAGGAGCAGGAACTTACAGCGACGGTAAATTATACACGCGTTCAAGTAAGCGCGGAGATATTGAACATATTTTAAAAACCTTTGTATTTCACGGCGCTGATGATGTTATTTTAGTGGATGCGCATCCGCATATAGGGACTAATAAATTGCCAAATATTATTTCTAATATGCGTGAAACTATTATAAAGCATGGTGGGGAAATTCATTTTCATTCTAAACTAGTTGATATTAATTATAGTGGCGATCAAATTTCATCGGTAATTATTGACACTTCGACTCCGCTTGGTGTGACAGAAAATAAGACCAGTATTGAACATCGTTGTACCCATTTAATTTTAGCAACTGGACATTCGGCAAGAGATATTTATGAGTTGTTGGATAAAAAGAAAATTGCCATTGAGGCAAAACCTTTTGCGTTAGGAGTTCGTGTTGAACATCCACAAGAGTTTATTGATCAAATTCAATACAGTTGTCACTCGCACGACGAAGTCGTTTCTAAGCGTTCATATTTACCAGCATCATCTTATAGTTTAGTGCATCAGGTTCAAGGGCATGGAGTTTATTCGTTTTGTATGTGTCCAGGAGGAATTATTGCGCCCTGTGCTACAGCCCAAGATGAAGTCGTTACTAATGGTTGGAGTCCATCAAAACGAAACAATCCTTATGCTAATAGTGGTATTGTTGTTGGCTTAGAATTAATTGACTTTGAACCCTATAAAAAACACGGAGCTTTAGCTGGATTGCAATTGCAAAAAGAAATAGAGCATAAAGCCTGGCAAATGGGAGGAAAAACACAAACTGCTCCAGCGCAAAATTTGCAAGACTTTGTTAATAATAAAGTGAGTTCTAAATTAATCGATTGTTCTTATCAACCGGGAACGCAATCGGTTCAAATGAATGATGTGTTGGGTAAAATGATAGGTACGACTTTACAACAAGGCTTTAAAGCATTTAATAATAAAATGCGTGGTTATTTAAGTAACGAAGCCATTATTGTCGGTGTTGAATCTCGCACTTCTACCCCTGTTCGTATACCAAGAGATAAATTCAACTTGCAACATGTACAAATCAAAAATTTATACCCTTGTGCTGAAGGCGCTGGCTATGCGGGTGGCATTGTAAGTGCGGCTATGGATGGTGTTAATTGCGTGAATGCAATTTACTCTACAATGTAGGTGGCGTATTACTTTTTTTGGTTTCTTCTATCGCCTTGCGTTGTTTCTTATATATAAATACTCCACCCATGAGTAAGGCTGCAAAAATAAATAAGCCTAACATTCCCCATACTAATCCGCCTGTTGATTTTACAATCACTAAAAACACAATTGCTACCAAAAAAATAGTGGCTAATTCATTAAATAACCTTAATTTGAAAGATGATGTTTTAAAGATGCCAACTTTTTGTTGCTTATAGTAAACGTGACATTGTAAGTGATATAAGGCTAATAGACCCACAAAAATCAGCTTAAGCAGCATCCAAGGTTGAGACATGTAATAGCTTAAGTTCAATAAAAGTAGCCATCCACCAAAAATAAATGTACCTATGGCAGAAGGCCATGTAATAATGAACCATAATTTTTTCTGCATTAAGGTTAACTGAGTAGTTAAAATTTCGCGCGCTGGCTCTTCCTTTTCGTTAGCTTCTTTGGTATATATGAACAGTCTTACCATATAAAACAATCCTGCAAACCAACAAACTACAAAAATCACATGAAGTGCCAATATATACTTAAAATCCATATTATTTTATTTAGAACAAAGGTAGTACTTTTATGGTCATAATATAAAAACTGATGAAGGGAAAAACTGCAAAAGAATCGTTAACAATCAATACAGAAGTTGTACTGCCCAACGATACAAATCATATAGGAAATTTATTTGGTGGTAAGTTATTACAATGGATGGATATTACATCTGCTATTGCCGCCGGAAGACATTCTAACAGAGTGGTTGTTACAGCTTCTATTAATCATGTGTCGTTTGACAACCCAATTAAACAAAACTCTGTAGTAACGCTTGAAGCAAAAGTGTCTCGTGCTTTTACTAGCAGCATGGAAGTTCATATTGATGTATTTGTAGAAGATAAAATTACTATGCACAAGACAAAATGTAACGAAGCCATTTTTACTTTTGTAGCCATTGATCAAAATGGCGCGCCATTACCAGTTCCTCCGTTAATTCCTGAAACCGAAGAGGAAAAAAAGAGATATGAAGGGGCTTTACGTCGCCGTCAGTTATCATTAATTTTGGGAGGCAGAATGAAGCCAGATGATGCTACAGAATTAAAAGCATTATTTACTCAAGATTAATTTATTTTATAGCTTTAAATGTTAGCCGAAAAGCATAAACTCGGATATCTCGAAGGAATTAGAGGTTTGGCGGCGATTATAGTGGTATTGCATCATTATATTCTTGCATTTTATCCCGCCATGAGTTCGGCAAATGAAACTCAAATTCATAATGAGACATCTTATTTTGAAGAAGTGATGGCGCAAATACCGCTCAACATTTTTTATAACGGAGGTTTTGCCGTATGTATCTTTTTTATTTTGAGTGGTTATGTGTTAAGTAATAACTACCATCAAAATAACAATCCTCAAATTTTAATTCAGTATGGTATTAAACGTTATTTCAGATTATTAGTTCCTGTTTCCGTCTCTATTTTGTTAGCCTATACTTTTGTGCATTTAGGCTTTATGAATCGTCTTCATTTAGGCGATATCACTAAATCAAAAGAGTGGTTGGCGGGCTCCTTTAATATTTCTGAAAACATTACGCCGATGCTCAAAAACATGTTTGTGGATGTATTCTTTTTAAAAGACAATGCCTATAATCCTGTTTTATGGACTATGACTTACGAGTTATTGGGATCATTATTAATATTTGCTTTCTTATTAATCACACACCCCATTAAGTATAAAATGAGTTTGTATGGAATATTGGTTGTTATTTTATTTGTAACAAGAAATGATTATTACGCAGCGTTTATATTAGGTGTCATATTAAATAAATATGTAGTGCAAAAACAACTAGAGTCAAAATCACTGAATGTTTCTTCATGGCTTTTGTGGTTACTTTTTATGATTGGATTTTATTTAAGTTCTTACCCAAGTTTCATCAATATTAAAAATACTATTTATGGCGTATTATATTTTCCTTGGCTAAATAACGAAGTATTTTATCACGTTATCGGTTCTTTTATAATCATGTTTGTGATTGTGAATTCTCAAAAAGTACAATTAGCTTTATCTGGCAGATTTTTAAATTATATAGGTAAAATTTCGTTTTCCTTTTACCTCTTACATTTTATTGTTTTGTGTTCTTTATCGTGTTTTCTCTTCAAGTTATTTTTTATATCCTACGAATACAATTCATCCGTGATACTAGCATTTTTATGCAGTTTGCCAGTTATAGTAATACTATCTATCGGATATTATAAATTGATTGATAAGGCGGGAATTAAACTATCTGAAAAAGTATTGGGTATTTTTTATTCTAAAACTGAGCGTTTTTAAGCTGAATTTCGTTCATACATTTAAAATGACCTTTCGGACATTTTTTGTATCCTAATTTAGAGCAAGGTCGGCAGGATAAATTTGTTACTTCCAATACCTGAGAATTTTTGCCAGCCAAATAAGGTCCCATACCAAATTCAGGTATGGTGTTTCCCCATAAGGAGATGATGTCTTTTTTATAAGCGGCTGCAATGTGCATTAAGCCAGTATCCGAAGTTATGACGTTATTAGCTTGTTGAATAATAGAAGCCGATTGATTAAAATTTAGTTTACCACATAAATTCAAAACTTTGTTTTTGTGCAATTGATAAACTTGTTCAGCAATTTTAGCATCGTCTTTACCTCCCAATAATATTAAAGGAAGCGAACTAATGGCGCAAATTTCTTTTAATTTATTGAGCGGAATTTGTTTGGTAAAGTAAGAGCCACCTACAACTAATGCATGATAGTCGTTATGAAATAGTGTGGGTAACGACGATACAATGTCTATTTCATCCTTATCGTTTATAAAATAGTCTAAACCTCTGCCATCGTTTTTAACGCCTATGTTAGCCGCAGCTTCAAAATAGCGATCGACAATATGTTTTTGAGGAAGTTTGTTTTTTTTGAAATTAACAATTAAAAATTTTTGCCAATTTAATTTATTAAACGAAAAAGATTTTTTGCCTAACGCTAATTTTAATTTTAAGGTGCGAGCATTGTGATGTAAATCAATAATGTAATCGTAGTTCTCTTTTTTTAATTGAGGAATAATTTCAGCTAACGATTGATTAATGGTGTGAAATTTATCAACGTAAGGATTGTTTTCGATAACCGAAATAAATTGCTGTTTAGTAATAAAATGAAGTTCAACGTCTTTTAGTTGTTGTTTAATGCAGCGTAATATTGGCGTTGTTAAAACAATGTCGCCAATAGAGCTAAAACGTATAACTAAAACTTTCAATTTTATTTTGGAATAAAATGGTACTCTGTTTTTTTACCATTACCGTCAAATGCTCGTACTCTAAAATCTTTTTCGTATAGTTTTAATATTTGCCAAGAGCTAGGTGACGGAACACTTCCAACCGAAATAGAGGATGGATTTATAGTAATCGTTTTTTTATCAGATGTTAAAGTCCAACTTCCTGACTCGAGATTTGTAATATTGCCAAAAGGAGGAACTACTACATAATAGCTAATAGTATAGGAACCACTTTTAGACAGCGTAAGCGTATAATCTTTTAATATATTATTATAATATGCCGCAGAATCCACACCATTAATAAGTAAAGCGTCAATTTTCCAAGTATTGGCTATACGTTCTTTTTTACTTCTAAAACTTATTGAAGGACCTTCGGGATATTTTTTACATTCACTAAAAAATAGAACTGAGGCTAAAAAAATAAATGCTAATAATTTCTTCATGTTGATTAACTTTGTAACACAAAAGTAACCAATTTTTTTAAATGTTTATAGATACTCATACACACCTTTATTCGGAAGAATTTAACGCTGATCGCATTGATAAAATCAACGAAGCCATTTCCAAATCGGTTACTAAATTTTATATGCCCAATGTGGATAGTAGCAGTATTGAAAGAATGTTGCAGTTAGAAGTGCATTTTCCGGAGCAATGTTTGCCGATGATGGGTTTGCATCCTTGTTCAGTAAAAGAAAACTACAGAGAAGAATTAGAGATTGTAAAAAAATGGCTCGATTTAAGAAGATTTGCTGCTATCGGAGAAATTGGGATTGATTTATATTGGGATAAAACCTTTATCAAAGAACAAGAACTCGCATTTAGAGAACAAATATTTTGGGCATTAGAATATAATTATACGGTAGTGATTCATTGTCGAAATGCTTTTGATGAAATTTTCTCAATTTTAAAATCGTTCGATAAATTACCGAAAGGTATTTTTCATTGTTTTAGCGGCGATTTTATTCAGGCTGAAAAAATTTTATCACTTGGCAATTTTAAATTAGGGATTGGTGGCGTAGTTACTTTTAAAAATTCGGGATTAGATAAAGTAGTACAACAATTAAAACTCACGGATTTAGTTTTAGAAACGGATGCGCCATATTTAGCGCCAATGCCTTATCGTGGCAAACGCAATGAAAGTGCTTATATTCCTTTAATTGCTCAAAAAATAGCGGAAATTAAAAACGTTAGTATCGAAGAAGTTGCAGAAATAACTTCACAAAACGCTTTAGAGATATTTGAAAACTAAATCTTTCATAGACTTGCCTTTTATAAAAACATTGGTGTATGCTAATGTTTTTGTGGCGTTTTGCTCTTTGGCTCAAGTGTTTTTTACCTATCAGTTGTTTCCTATTCCTGTAAACTTTGCTAATAATTCGTACTTAGTATTTATTTTATTATCCACCTATTTGCAGTACAATGTGCAACGCGGTTATATGATTAACCCAAGCAACGCTCACACTGAGCGTTCACAATGGTTGTTGAAACATAAAAAAATCATGCTTTACAGTATATCTGGCTGTTTGTTGATTGTCCTGTTTTTATGCAACAATTTAAGTTGGACATCCATTGGTATTATGGTGGTTGCAGAAGTCTTGTCAACCTTATATTATTTACCCCCTTTTAATTTTAGAAAACACGGTTATATCAAACCCTTTTTAATAGCATCCGTATGGACGATTAGTTGTTGTTTAGTGCCATTAATTGAAAACGATTTACTAACGCCACATAGCGTTTGGTATTTAGTATCGCAATTTTGTTTTATCTCCGTACTATGTTTGTTGTTTGATATAAAAGATTTAGAGCAGGATTATATGACGGGCGTAAACACATACGCTAATAAATTTGGTATTACCATCACAAAATTAATTTGCGTATGCTCAGTGATTATTGCTTTTACTTGCTTTTACAATTTTAAGCAAGATACCAATTCTATCATAGCATCTTTACTATTAAGGCTATTGGTTATTGGCACTATTTTATTTACAAACGACAAACGACATTGCTTCTACTACTATTTGTGGGTAGATGGATTAATGATTATGCAAATGGTTTTGTTTTTTATTTTTTAAAAAAATAGTCACTCAGTTTTGAGCGACCATTTTCTTTTCAACTTTAAAAATACTAATTTCCAAATTCACTAATGAATTTTATACGCATTAATCTCACTTCTTCTTCGCTATATTCATCTTCACCTAATTCTTTTAAAATAGCATTGATGTCATCTGTTTCAGCCTCTCGTAAACATTCGTAGATATCGTCTTTTTTATCTTCGTCAATTGCTTGATCAATGTAATAGTTAATATTTACTTTAGTTCCAGAAGTAACAATAGTTTCAATCTCTGTCAATAAATCATTCATTTTCAGATTTTTGTTTTTAGCCATATCTTCTAAGCTAACTTTTCTGTCAATGTTTTGAATGATAAATACTTTTAATCCAGATTTATTAACCACAGATTTAATAACCATATCGCTAGGGCGTTCAATCTCGTTTTCCTCAACATGTTTTTTAATTAACTCTAAATACGGTTTACCATATTTTGCCGCTTTACCGGCACCAACTCCCGAAATTTTTGTCATCTCTTCCATTGTAATAGGATAGTTGATAGACATTTCTTCTAATGAAATTTCTTGGAAGATAACGTAAGGAGGTAAATTATTTTGTTTCGCAATTTTTTTAGTTAAGTCTTTTAGCATGGCATACAATACTTCGTCAGTACTGTTAGCACCTTTTCCTCCAACAATGTCATCATCGTTATCGCTTTCAGCATTACTAAAGTCGTTATCTCTTGTGAATTTAATGCTGAATGGATTTTTTAAATAAGCTTTTCCTTTATCGGTAATTTTTACTAAGCCATAATTTTCAATGTCTTTTGCAAAAAAACCATTGACGATAGCTTGACGCATCACGGCATTCCAGTACTTATCATCCTTATCATGCTCCACTCCTTCGCCCCAAGTTTTTAGTTCGTTGTGTTTGTATGATTTGCCAGTAGCAGTTAAGTTACCCATTAATAAATTAATGATGTCTTTAACTTTATGCTTCTCTTTACTTTCTTTAACAGCTTTAATTGCTAAAATTAAATCGTCTTGCGCTTCAAATTTTTGTTTTGGATGGCGGCAGTTATCGCACATCTCATTACATTTGGCATCATTAAATTCTTCACCAAAATAATGTAAAATAAATTTACGACGACATGAAGAAGTCTCTGCAAACGAAGCAGTTTCGGATAACATTTGTTTTCCAATTTCTTGTTCGTTTACTGGTTTATCTTTCATGAACTTTTCTAGTTTCATGATGTCATCGTAACTATAAAACGTTAGGCAATTTCCTTCGCCACCATCACGTCCTGCGCGACCAGTTTCTTGGTAATATCCTTCTAATGATTTTGGAATATCGTGGTGAATTACAAAACGAACATCTGGTTTATCGATTCCCATACCAAAGGCAATAGTTGCAACAATCACATCAATATCTTCCATCAAAAAGCCATCTTGCGTTTTAGCGCGCTCTTTAGCGTCTAATCCAGCATGGTAAGGAGCTGCTTTTACACCATTTACAATAAGGGCTTGAGCAACTTCCTCCACTTTTTTACGACTTAAGCAATAAATGATACCTGATTTACCAGCATTTTGCTTCGCGTATTTAATAATTTCTTTAATCACATCTTTTTTAGCGCGCACTTCATAATATAAGTTTTCGCGGTTAAAGGATGATTTGAATAACTTAGCCTCTAACATACCTAAGTTCTTTTGAATATCGTGTTGAACTTTAGGAGTAGCAGTTGCCGTTAATGCCATTACGGGCACAGAGCCCAATTTATCAATAATAGGGCGTAAGCGGCGGTATTCTGGACGAAAATCGTGACCCCATTCCGAAATACAGTGAGCTTCGTCGATTGCAAAGAAAGAAATAGGGAATTCTGAGAAGAACTCGATATTATCTTCTTTATTTAAAGTTTCGGGAGCTACATATAATAGTTTGGTTTTACCTGATAAAACGTCTTTTTTTACGGTAGCTATTTCCGATTTATTTAAAGAAGAGTTTAAAAAGTGAGCAATTCCTGTTTCGTTGCTAAAACCACGGATAGCATCTACCTGATTTTTCATCAAGGCGATTAAAGGAGAAACAATAATAGCCGTTCCTTCGCTCATAATAGCAGGTAATTGATAGCAAAGCGATTTTCCGCCCCCAGTAGGCATAATCACAAAAGTATCCTGTTTATTAAGAATATTATTGATAATGGCTTCCTGGGTTCCTTTAAAGCCTCCAAAACCAAAAAAGGCCTTAAGTGGTTCGGCTAAATTATGGGGTTCAACTTCTGAAATCATGCTTTTAGTGATTAAAATATATATTCTATTGAGTGAGTGGTTTCGTGTAATTCTATTATAAAGATATAATTAAATTTTCGATAAAAGCAAAACAATTTGACGGTTAAATAGCATTTTCAGACAAATTAACTTTTAACTACGATGAATCGATGAATAGTATAACTTGAAAAGGACTTATTTTTAGAGATTTGTATAAAAATGGAACGTAGATAACGTTTTATAAAATAGGGTAACGGATTTTTTTATTTCTAATCGGCGTAAATCTGCCTAATCCGTTATATCCGCGTTGCTATTAAAATAAAAAATCCCAATTTGTAAACTACAAATTAGTATCCATCTTGCGATAATGAATCAAAAAGAAAACGATAAACGTGATTGAGTAAAAAATATTGAAGAAGAAACGGAATTCGTATAAATCTAGAAACATAAATGTAATCACCCTTATACAAAACATAATAATAAAGAGTTGAACACCCCATTGTTTCATATGCCAAATGCCAATTAATGATACAAACTGCATCGTAATAATAATGCCTAAAGTCATAGGAATAAAATCGCCCATGCGTTTTATAGAAGGGGTAAAAAGCATAGGAAACGCTAATAAAACCAATATAAGAGCTATAATGGTAACAATACGAATATCTTTTGGGCGAGTTACTTGTGCCATTAATTTGTTCTGTCTTGGGCAGGCTCAGACGCCCGCGTTATGATTGCTTTTAATTTGTTCTAATTGCTTCTACTGGATCTAATTGTGAGGCGCCATAAGCTGGAATAAAGCCGCTAATGATGCCAATTAAAACCGAAATCGTTAAACCTAAAATAATATTTGAACGGGTTAAGGTAATTTCCATATCTATCACTCCGCCGGCGGCTAGGGTGAGTCCATAAATGAGTAAGAGTCCTATGATACCTCCCATTAAAGATAAAAACACCGCTTCAAATAAAAATTGCGCTAAAATAAAATAGTTTTTTGCACCCAAAGATTTTTGAATGCCGATGATATTTGTTCTTTCCCTCACCGATACAAACATAATGTTAGCAATTCCAAAACCGCCTACAAGGATAGAGAATCCTCCAATGATAGCGCCTGCAATTCCAACAATATCAAATAAGCCATCAAAGTTTTTACTTAGTAAATTAGTTTCATTCAAAGCAAAATCATCATCCGCTAAGGGCTTTAAACCTCTAATGCTGCGCATAATTCCGGTAAGTTCATCTTTTAATTGGGCATTAGTTACACCTGGTTTTGCTTTGGCAGCAATAAAAGGATCACTATTTTCAGATTTCACATCCATAAATAACCTCGCAAAATTGTATGGAACAACAGCTTGGTTATCCATACTATTACCTAACATACTTTCGCCTTCTTTTTTAAATAAACCGATGACTTTACAGTTTCTACCAGCTACTTTAATGGTTTTACCAATTGGATATTCGTTATTAGGGAACAAACCTTCTGCTAAGGTATGTCCCAGCATGACTACATTATATCCACCTTCGGCTTCATCTTCTCTAAAATAACGGCCATCCACAATTTCAAAGGATTTTACTTGTCCGTAGCCATATGACCAACCAGACACTAGAGCATTTTCGATGGTATTATTATTATGTTTTAAAACTTTACGAGTTCCTATTCTAAAACCAATAGCATCAATGCTTTTTGCTTTACGCTGCACTTCTGCTAATTCGCTATATTCAGGAACAGGACGATTCATATATTTCCACCAAGGGTAATCGGGGCCAAAAGTCCAAGGCCATTTCATCACAAAAACCACATTATCTCCAAGGCTTTGAACGCTTCCACGAATATTACGTTCTAAACTATCTACAATGGTAAATACGGTAATGATGGCAAAAATACCAATGGTAATGCCTAATAAGCTCAAAAACGTCCTTAGTTTATTAGCAACTAAAGCGCCCAAAGCAAACACAATACTTTCTTTTAAAAGGGTTAATACCATGGTGTAAATATAATTGATAATCTCAAGCTTAGTTCGCTTTTTGTTTTAGCGGTTTTGTGATAGGATGGAGGGGGCATTTGCCCAATAAGTCTTTTTAATTATATTTATAAATCATAAAGACTGAGTTAAATCAAATACTTAAAGACGGGCTTAATTATAGCGGCTTTTAGTTTCAAAAAAATATTGAGGCATTAAACCATAGGCTCTCGCTTAAATTTAAGATTTATTATAAAAGAAGAGTATTGTATTTGGACAATAAAACTTAAATTTGATTGATCATGAAATCTTTACTTTCTGTTATAATGGCTATTACTTGCATGAGTTTCTTCTCATGCAAAAACACGCATACTTATGATAAATATGTAAAGGAATTAGATAGTTTAAAAGTTGTGTTACAACAATCTGTCGATAATTTTAAAACATTAGATAGCGCTACCTGCATGAATGCTTATTCAAAACAATACACCTATTCGCAATTTATTGAAACGCATTTAAAAGATACCGTCACAAAATCAGTTGCCGAGAATTTACAAAACCTTCAATCGGTTAAGCAAGGCTTAAATGACTATCTGTCTTTGCGATCAAATTGGTTAGCTACAGCTAATACCTCTATCAAACAATTACAAACTTTATCGCACGACTTAAAAAATGGAAGTGCGAATGAGGAAGAAGCTATTGAATTTATTAATCAAGAAAAAAAGCAAGCGGAGTTAATTATTGAAGAATTAAAAGTCAATACAGAAACTATCCGAAAACATTTAGAAGTTTATAATCAATCGTTACCTGTTTGCGAAAATTTGGTAAAGGAACTAAATTCAGGAGTCTTGCCTCAATTACTATCACCTCCAACAAAACAATAGCCATCATTTGAATCGATTAATTTTCATATTCATTTTTTTAACCATCACATTTACTCATGTAAGAGCTCAAAAAAACGTGGATGATAAATTAGCGATGCAATATTATGAGCAAAAGCAATTTGATAAGGCCGCCGCATATTTCGAGAAATTATATGATAAGCAGCCAGATGCTTATTTTACTTATTACTTTAAATGTTTGATAGAGACTAAAGATTATAAAACAGCAGAAAAAATTACTAAGCGGCAAATTAAGCACAGCGATGGCAACACTCACTTATATGTAAAGTTAGGAACAGTTTATAGGTTGATGGGAAACCCTGATAGAGAAAAAGATCAGTATAATAAAGCGGTAAAGGAAGTCATTCCTGAACAGAAGTTAATTTTTGCATTAGCTCATGCTTTTGAAGATGAAGAGCTGTATGATTACGCTATTGAAGTATATAAAAAGGGGCGTAAACAAACCGCAGCTAGTTATCCTTATTTTTATGAGATAGCGGAGGTATATAAAAAGAAGGGCGATTTGAAAGCCATGGTAAATGAGTATTTGGATGCGGTTGAGTTTAGAGAAAGTGAATTATATACAGCGCAAGCTAATTTACAACAGTCTTTAGGTTACGATGAAAAAAATGGTGGATTGAATAATCCAATATTAAAACAGGAATTGCAACGACGTATCCAGCAAAATCCGGATAGAACTATTTTTTCTGAATTTTTAATTTTTCTATTAAATCAACAAAAAGATTTTGAAGGATCTTTTGTTCAAAATAAGGCTTTAGACAAACGTCAAAAAACAGACGGTACTCGTTTAATGGAATTAGCCAAATTATGTATCAGTAACGAAAATTATGCGGTGGCCGAAAAATGTTATCAATACGTGATGAGTAAAGGAAAAGATAATTCATATTACGATATTGCTGATATTGAAAGATTAAATGCTAATTATTTACAATTAACCAATCAAACAAATCCAAATAACGCGGATGTAATTTTGCTTAATTCAAATATTGAAGCAGCCATAAAAAGCTACGGGATTAGTAATTTAACCTTGCCTCTCATTAAAAAATCTGCTTTGCTAAAAGCCTATTATTTAGATAAGCCACAAGATGCGATTCAATCTTTAGAAGAACTCATTGCACAATATACATTTGACAAAAATAGCGTTGCCGAAATCAAATTAGATTTAGGCGATATGAATTTATTGGTTGGTAATATTTGGGACGCTTCTTTATTGTATTCACAAGTAGAAAAAGATTTTAAATATGAAGTCGTTGGACAAGGTGCAAAATTTAGAAATGCAAAATTGAGCTATTATGCGTCTGATTTTAAATGGGCTAAAACACAATGTGATGTATTGAAGGGCGCTACCACAAAAACCATTGCTAACGACGCTCTTGATTTATCATTAGTGATTACAGATGCTATTGGTGTTGATACAAATGATGCGCCTTTAAGTTTATTCGCATCAGCCGAGTTGTTAGTATTGCAACATCAGTACGATAGAGCCTTAGCTCGTTTGGATAGTATTAATAGCATATTTAGCGAACATACCTTAGGCGATGATATTTATTATAAAAAAGCGGAAATCTATAAACGCACAAACCGTTATGCCGAAGCTGCGAAGATGTACGAAAATATTTTAGAATTTTATCCAACAGAATTATACGGGGATGACGCATTATTTAAAGAGGCAGAATTGTATGAGCGTTATTTAAACGATAAAGAAAAAGCAAAACAATTATATCAAGATGTATTAACTAAATATCCTGGAAGTATTTATGTAGTGGATGCTCGTAAACGCTACAGAGATTTAAGAGGGGATATTGTAAATTAAGAATGTAGATTTACGAATAACGAATTAGTACATATAAAATTCCTACTTCTACATTCTAAAATCATAAATTTGTACTATGTATATATACAACGTAACTGTAAGCATCGAAAAATCATTAGCCGAAGATTGGTTAAACTGGATGAAAACCATTCATGTGCCTGATGTTTTAAACACTGGCCATTTTACTGAAAATAAAATTTGCAAAGTTTTAAATGTGGATGATGAAGGTGCAACATATTCTGTTCAATATACCTTTAATACCATGGAAGAAATAGAGGCTTATCAAAAAAATCATGCGTCACGTTTGCAAGCAGAACATAGTAAACGCTACGAAGGCAAATACGCTGCTTTTAGAACGTTGCTAGAAATAGTGTAATGAAAATCTTCTGGATATTTATTTTGCTTTTGTTTTCAGAACTTTGTTTTTCCCAAAAAATATTAGAAATAGATATCGTAAGATTTAATCATTTTAAATCCATTCAATTACATAATGGTTCTTATATTGAATATAAGTTAAAAGGAGAGCTTAAATATAGAATCAATAAGATGGTTAACATGAAAGACAGTCTTATTATTTTTGATAATGATTCAAGCTTGCCGATATCTAAAATTAAAGTTATTAAATTAAGAGATGTAAATCATTTGTATAGATTATTTAGTAGTTTTTTTTATACAGGAGGCCTATTATTTGTAGGACTAGATACTTTTAATAATTTCATCAATAAAGATGATCCTTTAGTTAATCAGACAGCAGTTTTTGCAAGCGCTTCATTAATTGCAGTAGGATTTATAATTAAACAGCTCTCCGTTAAAAGAGTAAGAATAAATAGTCGTAAATCATTGAAAATTATCGACACTAATTACCAAGATCTAAACAAATAGCTTAAAAATTAAAATAAACACCAGCATTTCCTCCTATCGAATAAAGCGCTCCACTTACAGGCCCATCTATTAAAGGTCTGATAAATGTTCTATAGCTTGGCTCTAGCTTAACAAATATGTTCTTGTTGATATCATAACTTAAACCAACGCCTAGTAATAAAGCAAATTCAGCACTAGGAATGTTTTTGCGTTGGAAATTTTGGGTGGTTTTAATTGGACTACTATCCGCAAGTATATATTTTGTTTTAGTAGTTTTTCCCGTAAAAATATTTGTAGAACAACCTATACTAGGAAAGACTTTAAATCTTTTATTAATTACATACACATTTACTTTTAAAGGAATCTCTATGTATTTGTAAGTGTAAGTAATATGTTTTTCAGGTTCAACCATGGTTCTTTGTTCATCATAATTAGGAATGGCTGGATCATAATATCCTCCATTAGGTGATTCCCATGCAACGGTATTTACTTTTTGACCTTTTGTAGAATATAATACACCAAGTTCAATCCCTATTTTATCCATTAAACGGTATAATAAATTAACTCCTGCAGTAAAACCAATTTTTCCTTTTTCGCTATTGGTTGAAAAGGCCTCTGTGTTTCCTTTATAAGCAACTCTATAACAAAAATCGGGAGAGTATGTAATCCCTACAGCCCATTTTTTAGTTTTTAAACTATCTGGTATAACTGCAAAAAGAGAGGTTGATGAAAAAGCAATGATAAAAATTAGTAAGCGCATAAAATAATTTCAAATAGTGGTTTTTGTAAATCTAATAAATCAAGTACTATTCTCAAAAAAATCGTAGACAATTTTATCACTATAATTACACAGTTTCTAAGATGTGATTAGTTAATTCTTTTACTTACTTTTAAGCCATGGCTTCCCCAGTAAAAGCAAAGAAACATTTAGGACAGCATTTTTTAATAGATTTAAATATTGCACAAAAAATAGTTAATGCCCTGCCACAGGATGAGTTAGCTGTTTTAGAAATTGGTCCAGGAACAGGTGTATTAACTCAATATTTAATTGAGAAAGATAATTTTACAGCCTTTGATATTGATACTGAATCCATTGAGTTTTTAAAACAAAAATATCCACAACATCAACATAAAGTTCAGTTTCAAGATTTTTTAGAAGCAGATTTGAATCCTTTTGCCGCCAAAGGCAAATTTAAAGTGGTAGGAAATTTTCCTTATAATATTTCTACTCAAATTATGTTTAAGGTGTTGGAGCATCGTGATGATATTACAGCATTGGTTGGGATGTTTCAAAAAGAAGTAGCGGTGCGTATTGCCGAGAAACCGGGCTCAAAAGCCTATGGTATTTTAAGCGTATTGTTGCAAGCTTTTTATAAAATAGAATATTTATTTACGGTAAGTGAACATGTATTCAATCCACCACCCAAAGTAAAATCGGGTGTTATTAGATTAACCAGAAATACAACAGGTAAATTGAATTGCGATGAAGATTTATTTTTTAAAGTAGTAAAAGCCTCATTTAATCAACGTCGAAAAACTGTGCGTAATTCGGTAAAGGTATTAAGTGGAAATAGTGTTGTAGAATCTATTTATTTAGACAAGAGAGCCGAACAATTATCAGTTGCTGAATTTGTAGAACTAACCAACTCCATTGAAATTGCTTTAAATAAATAAGAGTTTGCCTACAAAAATGGATTGTTTACCTAAGTTATTATTACAAGCATAAATGCTTGTGTAATTTGGTTGTATGTTACAAAAAAAACAAAATATCTTTATTCATATATTAGGTGGCTTGATTTTTTTAAGCTTACCTATTTTATTTTCTCCAGAATTAAACCATCATTATACTATAATTAATTTATTGACGAGTCAATCGATACATAGGCCAATGATATCAACTACCTTGTTGCTCGCTTTTTTTTATGCTAATTACTATTACTTTATTCCAAAATTTTATATCACAGAAAAATACACTTTTTTCACTATTTTGATTATTATTTCTTTTATTGTTTTTTTGTTTTTACCAGACATTTTTATAGAAGAAAAAAGGATTGATACTTTATTTCAAAATAACCTTCCTCACAGACCCCCGGCAAAATGCCTTATAGCTTATTAGTTAACTATAATCTATTTAGATTTATTGGAGTTTTTGCATTCTCCCTTCTTTTAAAAATCAGAGAACGTTTAAAACAAACAGAAACAGAAAAAGCAAATGCAGAGCTATCGTATTTAAAAGCTCAAATCAATCCGCATTTTTTATTTAATACATTAAATAGTATTTATTCTTTGGCAATATTAAAAAACGAAAAAACAGCTGATGCAGTTGTAAAACTATCTGACATGATGCGCTATGTGCTCAATGATAGTAACGCTAATTTTGTTGTGCTCGAAAAAGAATTGAATTATATTTCAAACTATATTGAGTTACAGCGCATGCGCTTAACATCTAATGTTAAATTAACCTATGTTTGCGAAGGCAATGTGATTGATAAAAAAATCGCACCTTTAGTTTTGATTCCTTTTATTGAAAATGCGTTTAAACATGGCGTTAATTCCGAAGAAAATTCTGATATTGATATTCACATTTCAATTTCGGAAACAGAATTGAAATTACAAGTCAAAAATAATTGTGTTAGCACAAATAACAATACTTTAAACAAAAGCGGACTTGGCATCGAAAATACAAGACAACGCTTAAATTTATTATACCCTCAAAATTATACTTTAAACATTATAGAAAAAGATAGTATGTTTACAGTTATTTTAGTTTTAAACATTCATGATTAAAGCACTTGCCATAGATGATGAACCATTGGCACTTAATGTAATTGAAGCATTTTGTACTCAGTTAGATTATATTGATTTACAAAAGACATTTACCAAACCCAATGAGGCTTTAAAACATTTAAATAAATATCCAGTTGATTTATTGTTTTTAGATATTCATATGCCTTCGCTGACAGGAATTGATTTTTATAAAAATATCGAACAAAACACACTAGTTATTTTTTGTACAGCTCATGGCCAATATGCCGTAGAAGGCTTTAATTTAAATGCTTTAGATTATTTATTAAAACCATTTACATTTGAACGATTTAAGCAAGCTACGGATAAGGCTCGTGATTATTTTGCAAGTTCTAATAATCAAAAAGCTCAACATATTTTTGTGAGAGCAGATTATCGCTTACAGAAAATTATGTTAGATGATATTATGTGCATTGAAGCTTTAGACGATTATTTAAAAATCTATATTAATAATCAAAAAACCATTGTAGCCCGCATGACTATGAAAGCTGTATGTAGTCAAACCAATCTGTACTTTTAAGCATAAACAACTTAGGACATTTTCTTTTTAAAATTAGTTAATTTTTTTGGTTTTGGTTTGCAGGCGTAAAATTATTTCCGACTTCGGACTTTTGC
>Ga0247843_1001073_pt1 | contig 59229 bp, 63 predicted proteins | sample LaCruzMarch2017__FD_192420 | JGI IMG/M metagenome (GOLD analysis project Ga0247843, IMG submission 192420) | Freshwater microbial communities from meromictic Lake La Cruz, Castile-La Mancha, Spain - LaCruzMarch2017_8m | ecosystem: Environmental > Aquatic > Freshwater > Lake | place: Spain...
CAAAAATTATCTAAAGATCCAGTTAAAGAATCAATAATAAGAAAAATAAGAAGAATGATAATGGAAGACTCAGGAAAAAAATTTGGCGATGACAACTTCAAGCATTGGAAGGACACCTTTACTTTTAAATCTATGGATGAAAAAAATCCAGGACAGTATAAAGAAGTAAAAATTAACATGGAAGATGTTATGGATAGAGTTAATCATTATAGAAAAAAATATGATGAGGACGATTCTTTTGTGAGGGCGGTAATTGATACTCACGAAGATGTTGTTAAAATTATGTTTACAAAAGATTTAGCTCATCTACAAGAAAACTTTAAACCAAAAGGGTTGGTAATAATATTACAACAAATTAGAGAGTCTAGAGGTGAAATGGAAATATGGTCAGTTGCTAGACCTGCAAATGGGAACTGGTTTTTAGTTAAAGGTGATTACACCCCTAATCAATTGGTTAATATGGATTTAGAAAAAAATGAACCCCAACCAAAAGAAAAGGAAGTTGACTCAAGAACAGAGGACGACTTAAAAAAAAAAGAAGTAACCGCACTACAAAGACTAAAAAATAATGAAAACGATGGTATTGATGAATTACCTAAACAAGTAAAAGATAAGATAAAAGAAAAGTTATCTAAGGGTTGGACAACCGAAGAACCATTCTTTGCGTTCACTCAGTTTTATGAAATTAGTGAAATTAATACGGTTTTTAATGATAAAATTAAAATATATAAATTAAAACCTTCTGATGAGTTTTTTAAATCTTTGGTTAGGGAGTCAGCGTCAATTAGACTTAAAAAAGGTTTTTGTAAATCATTAGTTGAGATTAAAGACAAAACGGGGTTGGTTGAACGTCAACAAAAGGTTTTGGATCATTTTGTTAAAAAATGTGAAGATAAGTTCGGTAATATCGAATTAAAAAAATATAGACAATCTAGATTTGATGATTAAAAAAATTAACATATCGGAATCTGAAAGGGAAAAAATTTTAAACCTTCATAAAGTATTAAAAGAGGCTACCGGATTATCTATTGGAGGTAAAGTTTTAGACCTCAATAGTAATGAACCAATTTTTGACGCTAAAGTCACACTAACTTTGTCAAACGCAACAAAGGGTTTGGCAAAAACCGATGAGGATGGTAATTTTAAATTTGATGGTTTAAGTTCGGGTGAGTATGTGGTATCTGGAGATGCAAAATCCAAAGGATATGTTACTATGAGTAATAGTATAAATTTAGTCGATAAGGACATTTTAGATTTTAAAATTTTATTATCCTCTAAAGTTACTGATTTTCAAGAGATTAACACAACAGTCACTAAATTAACTGTTTTAGATTTTATATTTATTGGTGCGGACGGTAAAGACATACCTAATGTATCCTATTCTTTATACAATAACAAAAAGAAACTTATAGGTACTTACACCTCTGAAACAGGTAGAAGTACATTAATGTTTAATTCTTTTGATTACCAAGTTAAAAAAGGTGAAACAATTACGTATCCAGAAAATAAAGAACGCGGGTATTTTTATAGCCCGGGTAAGTCGTGTGAAGAACAAAAAGAGTTAATCGTTGTTACTAACATAAAAGGATATATTGAAACTAAACAAAAAATAAATTTCTGTTTAAATAATGGATCATATAGCACTGTAGTTTCAAAAGAAGAGGGTAACATTACCGTTACACCGACAGATAGTGAAACAGGAATACCAACAAAATATTCAAAACATTTAAATAGTAACGTATTTAAAACTGAACTTTTAACTCCTAAAATATCTGCTAAATTATCAACATTTGATACTAACGATAAGATATTACCAAATGTTAAAATAGACGTTTATAAAGATAAAGATAGACAAGTACTTTTCCAATCTTTAGAAACAAACCAAAATGGTGAAACTAATTTAAATATTACCACAGGTAATTTTGAATTATTTAACGATGAAAACGATCCTGTTAAAAAAGTAAGACTTTTTTTTGATCTTAGAAAAGATGGGTATAAACCAATGTCAGGATATGGAGCCATTAAATATGGGAAAGAGGAGACTTATTCGTGGAACTTGGTACCAATTAAGGTACCAAAAGTTAAAGTACCAAAACCACCAAAAGAAATTAAAATTGGTGAGTGTAGAAGACTAACTAAAAGTTATCATAGAGATTTAGTATCCATTATAAGAAAAGAAACCACCATATCTGAGTTAGGTGGTAATGATGTGATAGATGAGAACAGAAATCAAGTACAGTGGTGTTTTATGCGATACAAAGATAGTTACTCAGAAAATATGAAAAAACTAATCAATAAATTAACTAACGTACCACCATACTTAGATATTTTTGAACTTAGGTTTACACTTCAACAACAAAGAGATATTTATAAGGAAAATAGAGATATGAATATAGGACAAACAATAAGAAAAGTAATCTCTGAGCAGACAGAAAAAAAATCATTATTAAATAAAGAATCAAATATTATTAAAAAAAGACTTCAATTTGTTTTGGAATCATCTAATAGAAGATATTTAAAAACAAATCTTTTAAGTGAAAGTAGAGAATTAATTTCAAAGGGTTATGATAGAAAATTAGTTAAAGAAAACTTTTTAGAAATTATGAATACTATGAAAGATTCTGGAAAGGATTTTATTAGTGATGTAAAAAATCAATTAGGACAAAAAATTGCAGATACAGTTAAGGATAAACAACAAGAACATGAAATGATTTTAACGGCATTTAATGAATTGGATCCACAAGTTATCGAGAGAGCATTTAAAGAGAACCGATCTGACGAATTAAGTGAGATTATTTCAAAAAAAGCGTTAGAAGATTATAAAAATCAATTTGGAGAAGGTGGAATATTTGGATCTATGGTTGCAAGTGTTGACCCTAACAAATTTAAAACTGAAGTTGCTAAGTTAGTACAAACGGCAATTGACGCGATTTCCACCGAAATGGACAGTAAAGTCCAAGACGCCGTTGGTGGAGAAGATTAAAAAAACGGCTTTATTTAGGAATCAAGAGGTAGTTCTCTTTTTTCATAAACCTTAAAGTAAGGGAGGTGTTCTAAAATCTAAGAAAGGTATCCGAAAGGATACCTTTTCTTTTATACAGGTATTTATAAATATGGAATTTTTTATAAGAAAAAAGGCAACCTTACCCATATTAGAAGTTGACATCATTAAAGATGGTAGATTAGATTATAACCATAAATTAAATCTAAGTGGAGCGACTATTACATTTTCTATGAGAGATGTTGATACGGGATTTTATAAAGTAACAAATGGGGTTTGTACATACTCAGTTGAAAACGAATCTGTTTACTACCAATTAACCAAACGAAACACCTCAAAGGTAGGTAGATTCGAGGGTGAGTTTAATATAACAACTTCTCAAGGGTTAATTATTTTACCTCTGAGAGATAGATTATATATTAACGTTATAGACTCATTTGTGGATTCAGAATTCTGTTGTAGGTAGAAGGTGTAAAATAAATTCTTTCTTTAGTTCCCACAATTTGTTTATACCACAACCCATCACCATCCATCCACACGTATGGGTCTTCAGGATTATCAGTCCACCCCTGTTTTGTATAACATTCAAAATCTTTACGTAAAAGGTTTGATCTGTGAGACGAATGGAACTCTTCGTTACCCAACCAATGAGGTAAAACAAACTCACCTTCAATTGTTTCATACTCCATTGTGTTCTTAAATCCACGATCTTTCCACACGTCAATACAATCGTTATAATATTGTTTAAGAGCGTTTACGTAGTCTCTCCACATCACAGAACAAGGGTGAGATGTCCAACCTTTATACGGTTGTCCATTCTTTTTTGGTCTACCTGTGATTGCTGAGATAATTTGGTAAGCTTCGACACGTTGTTTACCTAAACGTTTGTTATCAAGAGACTCTAATGATTTTCTAAAATCGGAATAAGGAAGGAATGTTTGCATATATACAAATATAGATATATTTATTAATGACACAAAATTTTTTATGAAAATAATTCTTACAGAAAAACAAATTAAAGAACTAAATAATGAGATTAGTAGAACTAAAACCAATAATAGTATTATTGAAGAAATTAGTTTTATTAAAAAAGTCTTATTTTCCTATGTTAACTCATCACAACAATCAGATAAAGAAAAATTATTATTTGTTGAGAACTATATAAATGAGATAAATAACAAATTAAAAATAAGTAACAATCTATTTGAGGTAAAAAAAGGTAATGTTCATATTAATGAACAAACTGTAAAAAACAAAATAAAAAACTCATTTACCTTAATTGAAAGTAGGGTAAGTAATCTTGGACTAATTAAAGAAGCTGGTGAAGTTGTAAATCCTATAGAACAAATTGATTTTGGACAACAAACACCTGAAACAGTCGAATTGGATGCTGAGATTGCGTCAGATAATGATGCTAACGAGTTCTGGACCCAATGTGGGATGACTCCACCAAACCCCAACGAAACTACAGAAAAACTAATAGAAAAGTGTAAAACAATTATAATAAAAAATCAACCATTTTATAGAAACGCACTTGAAAGGGGTTGGGATAATCTTAAAGAATCTGGATTATTGATGAGTGGTGCTACCGCTGCCGCTAAATATTTTGGATTTAAACTAAAAGAAAAAAAAGAAGAGAAGGAAGGGGCAAAACCGGCTGAAGGTAATAAATTTTTAAATTGGATTAAACAATTTAAATGGTCGGCGTTTTTTGAAGGGATGAGAAACGTACTACAAAGTTCTGGAGGACAATTAATACAAAAATTTCTTACATCAACAGGGGTGGGGGCTATTGGTGTTACCGCAGCTTGGGGTATTATTACTCTTTATGATGTATGGAATTTAATAAAGGGTACAGGTAATTGGTTTAACTTAATTATAGATGTAATATCAATTGCCAGTGGTGGTTGGGTAGGTAATAAATTATCTGCATTAAAAAATATGGTAGCAAACAACATTGATGATGTCGTTAAAGTGATTTCTAAAAATAAAACTGTGAGGGCACTAATAAAACCACTTTTAAAACAAATCTCAAATTTAGATAGTTGGTTAAAGAGTACAATGGAATGGGCGAAGAAAAAGATAAAGGCTGATTGGTTGGGTGAAGCTGGAAGTGGTGTGAGTATGGTGACTACTGATTTATCTTCAAAATTAGAGACAGAAATAACAAATGCGGAAAATGAAGAAAAAACTGAAACTCCCCCACCTGTAAATTCAACTCCCCCACCTGTAAATTCAACTCCCCCACCTGTAAATTCAAAGACATAAATGTATTTTTTTAAAAAATGATATATTTATATTAAAAATATTATAATGATGAAAAATAAATTGTACTTAGAAAGATTAATTAAAAAAGCATTAATGGAGCAAAATGAAACGGGTGGTCCGCCACCTGTAAAACCCGGAACCCCACCACCAGTATCAAGTACTCCCGAAGCTAGCTACTACGTAAGTATTGGGGGGAAAGATAGTGATCAAAAACAATATACCCCAACACAGATGAAAAGTATGAATTTATCTGGGGAGGACAAAGTTTGGAAAACCGGTTATTCTGATTGGAAACCAATTAAAGATGTTCCTGAATTAAGTAGTGTTATTTCAGCATCGCCAGATAAACAAGCATCACCACAACAAAATACAACAACACAAACCACAGAAGAGAAACAAGTTGAGACTTTTTTTAATTACTGCCCAAAAATCAAAGGTTTATTAGATCAGGCGGCTAAAAAAATATTAGATTTAACCAACCAAGAGATTAATTCTGCAGAATCAGTAGAGAAAGCTGAAGAAATACGAAACAATGCATTTGAAAAAATGGGTGCCGATAATAAAAAAAATCTTGTTCATTGTAAATCAGAATTAAAAGGTTCGGGGAGAGGTGATATTCAACAAATACTTGCAAAATTTGAACCTGCAATTAAAACATTACTGAATAAAACCGCTGCTGATTTAGGTAAAAAGGCATTATCTGGTGGTGTTAATTTATTGGTTGGGTTGGTAACTAAAAAAATTGGTGGTGTATCAAACGCTGTTTCAGAAAGTTTAATTAAAAAGAACACAAAAAACCACTTAATTGAGGTTTACAATAGAAAAAATAGAAGAAGATAATAAAAATAATAATAAAAAGAAAAACCCACTTCAAAAGAGTGGGTTTTTTAATTGGTGGAGGTGCGGAGGCTCGAACTCCGGTCCATAATATCCTGTCAGATAAGGACTACACGTTTAGGTTGACATTTTCTAATGTCCCAAAATATTCAATTTTTAACTTGACTGAAAACAAGATTAGTTTGTTCTTCATTATCGTAAACCAACAACCAATAAACGACTCGATTTCGGGTTCAGTCGTATTCCACCTTAAAGGACTTCTGTTGCTAGGTTATATGTCCACCGACCCCCGTTTCCGTGCTTAACTTAAGCTACAGTAACTTGCTCAGTTGCAATTAAACCAACCACTGAAAGGTTATCTAGTACGTTGCCGTATATAAGTGTGAATCAGTTTTTAAAGAGATTAATTCAGTCTCTACGTGCCCTTATTCCTCAGCCAATACCTGTCAAATCCATAAACACCCCCATAATTCAAAGAACTTTCGTTTCTATAAATACAAAGATAATATATTTGTTTTGATTATTCAATATATTTATATGAATATGTTTAAAAAAAGATTTCTATACGAACAAGAAGAGGAAGTTGAATTAAATGATTTTCAAAAAATCCTTGCGCTTAATAAAAGACGAATAAGTCCTTCCGATGTTGAGTTTTATAACTCAGAGGGTGAAGATTTTTCAGATCACATAGATATAACTTATGACGGGATATTATTTAATTTTGATGGGTTAAAAGATTTTTTACAGTTCTTTTTTCCTGATTATTATGATGATGGAGAATATGATGCTAGTACTTATGAGTGGATGTATGGGGGAAATTATGATTGGTATGACGAGTTTTATAATAGAGCATATGATGATTGGAAAGAGGGATATATAGTTTCTGCAATTAAAAGTGAGAGTTTAAAAAAATTAAAGGAGATATTCAATTATGTTGTCCCACATATTGGTAAATACATAGAAGAAAAAGAAGGAATATATAGTATTACTGATAGTTCTGGTGAATTAGCAATCACCAATTTTTTAGGAACTTTAGGGGTTGATGATGAAGTCTCAGAAGCATATATTGATGCACAAGTGGCTGCGGTAAGGGATTCTGTTCCTAAATATATTAAAGACAACCACTGTAATTGTTTAACTGATGTCGGTATAGAAAATTATTCTGAAAGACACTGTTTTTGGAAATATGAAATGGATTGGGGTTCTGCAATTTTATTATTTGCTCGTTTTGGTACTGAAAACGATAAACTTTTAGATTTATTATTTGAAGGAATAAAAAATTCTAACGTTAGTCATCTTCCTGAGTCTTACGAAATTCAACATTATTGTTGGGATCAAGACGAGTTTAATAGAACTTACGTTCGTGAATTGGATAGAGTTTTTAATAAACTTGAAGAAAAACTTGAAGATAGTGATTTATATAATAAAGAATACCTTAAAGTAATTGATAAAGTTTCAAGAATTGGTGGTGTAGATACGTGGATTAAAGCAAAAAATCAAAAAGTCCAAGTTAAAATTAATAACATTGATCCAGAAACTTTAAAAATAGATTTTAGTGTTACCCAAGGTAATAATTGGGCAGCAAAAAAAGGTAGGTCAACTATAGACGATATAATTAACCTACTTAATAATGAAAGTATGTATGGTGCTGAGGAATTTAGAGAACACTATTTAAAATTTCTTCAAAAGACGATTCTTTAAGATTTCAAAAAGATAAGGTAAATCATCATCAGTAATAAAAACTGATGTACCATCATATATTTCTGAAATTGTAACACCGTCTTTTTCTTCAATTACATCAACACTTTCCAATTGGTGAATATCTTCTTCTGAGTAATTATCCAAATCATCATCATCAAAATCAATTAAAGAATTCATAACGGTTTGTGATGTGTAAACAATCGGTTTATAAACAAACTCGTATTTTTTATACCCAAGTTCTTTAACCATATTTTTTCCAGCCTCAATTGCGTTTTTAACATCATCAATTGAAATGAATTCTTGACTTGAGTGCATGTTATAGTAACCACAAGACATATTGATACAGGATACGTCAGATTTCTTCTTCAATTGCGAAACATCAGTATATGGGTGTGATTGAACCATCATCTCATTTCCAAACGACTCCTCAATTACCTTTAATGACTTTTCAAAAAACTCACTGTCACGATCAAACAAACGAACTCCCGAGCAAATCTCGGAGATTAGATGGTTACCTGGAGCATCATATTGTGTGATATACCCAACATCTTTCAAAAAGTTCTCATCACATTTTGAAGATCCGTGACATCCCGTTTCTTCAGAAACAAATAACCCAATTTTTACTTTGTCTAATTGTTTAAGTAATTCTAAACAAATAAAGATTCCACATTTATCATCTCCACCAATACCTGTTGGGTTATCGTTCTCGTCATACGCTTTCAAACAATCAACCTCATTATTATCAAATGTTTTGCCGAACGTATTTGGACGAACAAGTTTTTCTTCTTTGACAACAATTTTATCAATTTTCATATGAACGGTATCAGTATGAGCAATAAACATTGGGTAAGACTCTCCTTCTGAAAGTTCTCCTTTTGTTGCATATACATTCATCATTTCGTCTCTGTAATACGTAACCCCTTCAATGTTGTCCAATTCAGAACAAATATATTCCACCATATCCTCTTCTTGATACGTTTTTGATGGTACTGATAATAATTCTTTAAATTTTTCTAAATTGAACATTGTGTCTCTTTTTTACAAAGATAATAAACTTTTTCTAATTATTAACATATTTATAAATAAAATATTAATATGAAAAAAATTATAAGATTAACTGAATCAGATCTTGCTCGTATTGTTAAACGAGTTTTAAAAGAAGCGAAAGATGACGAAACTCAATACCATAGATTTCAAGAAGGTGGTGATCCAGGGATTGAACCATTTTTAGAGAATCCCATGAAAGAAAATATTGCTGATGAATTACAACACCAGTTAGAGGATGATAAATACGCTAAAGGTCCTGAAGCACTTCGTAATACAAACTTAGGAAAAGGTACAGGAAAACTGTTTATTTTCTTTAATGGGCAAAAAATGACACCATCACAATTTATTGATCAAGTTCAAGAAGACGCATCTGAAGGATACTGTCATACAATTAATTCATATGAATATAATAATAGAGTTTTAGCGTCAACAAAAATTACAATCACAACAAAAACTGGTGACTGTAAAAAAACGGCACCTAAACCTAATGACGTTAAAAAAACAACACCTAAAAAGGCTTGTAAACACTCAAAAAATATTAAACTTGACAATGTTAAATTATTCCAAAGTGGTTGTATACGTAGGGGTAAGTATTATGCAGAATACGCAGATGGATCAACTTCAAAATGTAGTAAAGTTGACGGAATAATTGGTTGTTGTACTGCCACTTGTTACGCAAAATCCGATACAAGAATGTAATTTTATAAAATACAAATTAAATAAAATCCCCATCTTTTAGGTGGGGATTTTTTTATTACTTACTTTTTTTCTTTGTTGGTTTTTTTAACTTAACATCCGTTTTTTTATCCGTTTCATTATACGATAAAATAAATGTTGTTCTTTTTTCTGGATTATCAGATAAAATCTTTTCAGTTATTGCGTCATCAACCCACTTTTGGACTGTACGTTTTAGAATACGAGCACCAAACCTATTATCGGTACCAACGGATATTAAATGTTTTTTAAGTGTATCATCAACTTCAACATCAAATTCAATTGCTCTTACTCTTTCATATACCTTATCCAATTCTAAGTCAACGATTTTTAATAAATCACTTTCATTCAAATCTTTAAAGTATATAATCTCATCAAACCTGTTAATAAATTCGGGAGCGAATTTTTTAAACAATTCTTTTTCTAACACAGATTTAACCTCTTCTTCTTTATGTTCAATTTTTGAGCTTGTTGAGAATCCTACCCCTGTACCAAATTGTTGTACTACTCTTGTCCCAACATTTGATGTCATTAGTATTACACAGTTTTTAAAGTTAATTTTTCTTCCGTGTCCGTCAGTTAAAAACCCTTCATCTAACATTTGTAAAAATACGTTAAAAATCTCAGGATGCGCCTTTTCAATCTCATCTAAAAGAATAACTGAATATGGTTTGTTTTTAATTTTATTTAAAAATGGTGAACCATCTTCATACCCAACATATCCAGGAGATGTCCCTGTAAGTTTTGATGTTGCAATTTTATCTGAGAATTCACTCATATCCAACCTGATGAGTGCGTCCTCACTGTTAAACATATGTTTTGCAAGTTGTTTTGCAAGTTCCGTTTTACCAACTCCTGAATTACCAATTAGTAACCCACTGAATATTGGTTTTTTAGGATCATTTAAACCAACTTTATTTCTTTGTATTGATCTTGCAATTTTTGCAACTGCATCATCTTGACCAATAACTTTAGTACATAAAGTTTCTTTAAGTGTTCTTAGTTGTTCCGTTTCATCCGTATTAATTTTGCTAATTGGGATTTTAGTCATTAAAGAAACTACATCATAAACTATATCTTCAGTTACTTCACGTTTATTAACGTTTCTATTTTTTTCAAAATCTTCTTTTTCTTTTTGTAAATCAGATAATACTTTTCTTTCTTTATCTCTAAGATTTGCCGCCTCCTCATATCTTTGGCTATTAATAACCCTAACCTTTTCTTTTTTGATATCCTCCGCTTGTCTTTTTAAGTCTTCAATAATCTCAGGAAGTTTTATTTCAACTTGTGATCTGGCACCAACCTCATCAATAATATCAAACGCTTTATCAGGAAATTCCCTATCTGTAATATATCTATCTGCAAGTTCAACACAAAGAACTAATATCTCATCGGTATATTTTACCTTATGGTGATCCTCATATCTTTCTTTTGAATTTTGAAGGATTATTAACGTCTCTTCTTTTGTTGATGGATCTACCATAACTTTTTGGAATCTTCTTTCAAGTGCCCCATCCTTTTCAATATTTTTACGGTACTCTTCTAAAGTTGTTGCTCCAATGCATTGTAATTCACCACGAGAAAGTGCGGGTTTAAATATGTTTGACGCATCCATTGATCCTGAAGAATTACCAGCACCAATCATTGTATGTATTTCATCAATAAAAATAATAATATCAGGATTTAGATATAGTTCTTCAATAATAACTTTCATTCTTTCCTCAAACTGTCCACGATATTTTGTCCCCGCAACAATAGATGTCATATCTAAAGAAACTATTCTTTTTCCTGATAAATTTTGTGGACAATCACCCTCAAATATCTTTTTAGCTAACCCCTCAACAATTGCCGTTTTACCACAACCTGGTTCTCCTAAAATAATGGGGTTGTTTTTTTTACGTCTTGAAAGAATTTGAGCTATCCTATTAATTTCATTTTCCCTTCCAACAACAGGATCTAATTTACCTTCTTCCGCTAATTTTATTAAATCTCTTGAAAAATTATCTAATACCGGAGTTTTAGTTGATCCTTCTTGATTTTTATTTTTTGGTTTTTCGCTACCATCCACCGATTCTATCATATTGTGTTTTTTATTTAAATATAACCGACGGATTTTAATATATCAATTCTTTTTTGTCCTGTCATAGTATTTATTAAAAAAAACGATATGAAACAAAATTTTATACTAACTGAAGAGGAAAAAAGAAATATCTTATCATTATATGGTAACCCATCTTCTAAAATAATTACTGAACAACAGGTTAAGCAAGGTTCAGGAGGAGACTCTTACCAATACAAAAAAGAAGGAAATATATATTATTACGCATTTAAAAGAGAAGGGGCAAACCCACAATGGAAACAGCAAAAAAACCCAAAAGGAATTGAGGCTATTTGTACAAGAATCTTTGGTGAACCTGCCGGTTGTTCAACAGGCACAGGAGGAGGTGTAAATCAAGGAGGAGGAGGAGCAAACGCATCAGGAGCCTTAGCCGGCGGAGGTTCGGGGGCAGGAACTGCGATACCATCTGACGGGGTTAAACAATCTGCGGTAAGTCCTGATTGTATTAATGTGGTTGTAACTGGTAGTTTTGATGCTAACGTTAATTCAAATCCAGCAAATATTACTTCGTTCATTAATAATTTTATGGCACAAATTAATTCAAACCCTTTATTAAAATCATCATATGCTGCAGGTACACTATATGTTGGGGGGATTAAATTGACAGGAGGGGCAAGTAACGTTTCGGGTGGTGAAGTTCCCCCTGAAGTAGATAATAATTATAATCCAACAACACCAACACCAGGAAAGGTTTACCCTGGAAATGCGGCTAAAAATAAAACATTAGCAGGACAAAGAGCCAACAGTCTATACTCTGAACTACAAAAACAACTACCCGCAATGAAAATTAATTTTGGACCTAACGTTACACCAACTGTTACATCAATGGTTGTAGATACTGGCGGTTTAAATGATGCTAAAAGAAATACCGCTAAATATCCAAATCCGGGACAAATAGTTAAATGTGAAATCGACTTGTGTGGGGTTAACGCTGGATCATCTATAACGGGAAATACCGTAACTACAGGATCAACACCAACAGACACAGGATCAACACCAACAAATTTAACAACAACACAAATAGAAATTTTAGATTGTTTTAAAGATGCAACAATCCAAGTAAATTATACAGGAACAGGACATAAATGTAATTATGCTATTTATGAAATTTATGTTAATGGTGTAAAACTAAAAAGAACGACAGGACAAGACTATGCAACTTTGAACAATAACGGAGACTTTGATAATGCAAGAAAAGAAGGTGAACATAGGTTTAACGAATTTGTGATTGATAAAATAACCGCAACATCATTTGTGAATAAAGAAAGTTTATACAAATACCAAGGAAATTTACAAATAGACGCTAAATGTGTTTTAAAGAACCCCTCGTTAAAGGATGGTTGGAGCAAAAAGGGTGGTTGTCATGACGGTGTTGGTAATATAGCTGCTGAAGTTAATGGTAAAGAATTTTCTGTAAATGCAAAAACCCCTAATAAATATGAAGAAGTTAAAAACTTAGCTAATTTCCCAGCATGTAAAGCTCAGTATCAAAAAATGATTGCATTTGAAGAAAATTTAAAAAATAAAGTTAAGACTAAGTAAAATTAAAGGGGGGCACATACCCCCTTTTTAATTATATAACATTTTAATTACTTCCTTGTCAATATCGGAGTATTCGTGTACTTCAGTCCAACCTTGATAAAAAATACTTTCAGGATATCTGTAAGAGTCGTTACCAAAACCCAATGACTGTGTGATTTCCTCTCTTAAGATATGTTTTCTTTGTGAGTTATTACTTGTTCTTTCTGTATCAACAAACGCCAAAGACATGTCAATTTGGTTATATTTAGGAAACATAAATGCCAACCCCCAACTACGATCAATAAGATTAACACAAAAAGGGTTTATTTTTACGTATTCTGACGGACTACCAAAATAAAGTCTAACATTAGCAATACCAATATCGTCTGTAATGTAAAAATTAATAGAAGTGATTAATTCATTTAATTCATCAATAACCTTAATTGTTTCTAATCTTAGTTCTTCATCACAATTTCCTTGAATTATAATATATACGTCCTTTTCAAACTTCATTTTAGTTTTAGAGAACCCATGTTCTGATCCTGAAGTTATTTCATTAAAGTAGGAAACTATGGATGTATCTTGAGATAAACCAACTAACGGCAATAATGATAAGATTAAAATTATAATTGTTTTCATATTTTTTTAGGTATACTACAAATATAATACAAATATTTTAATCTACAAAATACTTATCACTATGGAGTCATGGAAAAAATTTGCGGAAACTTTGGAAATAACAAAAGAGTTAGAAGAAACCTATTTTAAAATTAGAGAAGTATTCCAAAGAGAGGGGGTGGACACAAAAGGATATTGAAAAACCTCCATATTATCCGCAAGATTTAATGTTTTTACACCTAAAATTCCAACCATTGGTTCAGGAAGTTGATAGAACAATTAGAGATTATGGTTTTGGTGTTGACGGGGACGACGTTCATTATTACATTATGGATAAACTTCGTCACATAGATGACATAACCCCATTATATTAATAATTATGGCAATTAAAAGAACAACAATAGAAGGTACTAAAATTATCTGTGAAATAGAATCAAGTAATTTAGTAAAAACAGAATACGATAGTGAAACTAAAAAAATGATAGCAGAATTTAAAAACGGAATGAAGTATGAGTATGAGGACGTTCCACACAATGCGTACGCTAAATTCAGAATCTCAGAATCACAAGGAAAATATTTTAATACTGAAATATCAAAAAAATTTAAGTATAAAAAGTTATAATCATTTTTGGTAGTATTTATTTATATGTCAAATAATGAAAAAATTATAAATAGTTTATACCTACAAGACGAATTAAATCCTGATGTTTGGGATTTAAAAAATGATGATTACATCTTAAATCCTGAAATTAGAAAAAGACTATTAAAAACTGCACAAATTTTTATAGAGTATTTAGATGTTGATTTTTTTGTACATGACATAATCTTAATCGGATCTTTAGTCGGGTACAATTGGAGTGAGTTTTCTGATTTTGATTTACACATACTATACGACCCTAAAGATTTGGGGGGTGAAAAAGATTTATATTCCGAACTTTTTAGGTTAAAAAAAACTGTTTTTAATGCGTCTCACAACATTATAATAAAAGGGTTTGAAGTGGAGGTATTTGCTCAAGATATTAATGAAAAGGAGTCAAGCGTCGGATCATACTCAATCTTAAATAATGAATGGATTAGAATACCAAAAAAAGAAAACTTTTCAATAGATAAAAAAACTTTAGAAAATAAAGCATCTCAATGGATGGATGTAATTGACGGGGTTATTGAAAATGCTGAAGATGAGGATCTTGAGGATGCTATTGAACTTGTTAAGAAATATAGAGATAAATTAAGAAAGTATAGAACTTGTGGACTTAAGAGTGAAGGTGAGTTTTCTTATGAGAATTTAGTTTTTAAATACCTAAGAAGAAATGGGTATATTAATAAATTAGAGAACTTTAAAAATACTTTTGCCGATAAAAAATTATCGTTAGAACAAGAAAATTTTGAATAAACGATAAATTACGAAATAACCGTATATTTATATAAAAAAATATTATGCCAACATCTGCTTGTACTTCTTATTATACAACAACTATAACCGGTTATTTGCCAAGTTCCGGTACGTCTACAGGAAGTATTGTAACATTCGGAACCCCAACACCTGTATGGTCAAATACTACAGGTGGGACTATAAACGAATGTAATGCCGTCACTATTGGTGGATTTAATGGATTAAACAATTAAAATTAATATAAAAAATGGGAGATATAAAACCAATAGGTAGTGAAAAATTACAAGGAATGGATAAAATAAATCGTATCCTTGAAATCTCTATATATAAAGAGACCACCCCAAGAAATGAAAACATAAATGAGGGTAAATCCTCAGAATACATAATAAAACTTTCAGATGGTTTTTATTATGGTATTGTTAGAGAAACTAAAGGATATATATTGAAGCATGGTGTTGTCACAGACGAACTATCGTATATGAATGACATATCTGAAAGAAGATACTACCCATCTTATTCACAAGCGATGAAAAGACTGAATATTGTAGCATCTGAAGTTAACAGAAATACGGGTAACGTACATAGTACTCCTCTGATTGGTGAACAGTCAGAACCAAAAAAAAAATTCATTTTAAAAACACCTAAACCAAAAGGTGGGGATATTACTCCCCCTGCACCTGATTTAGGAACACCACCACCTCCACCTGCACCTGATTTAGGAACACCACCTCCACCGGCAGGAGATATGGGAATGCCACCGGCAGGAGATATGGGAATGCCACCGGCAGGAGATATGGGAATGCCACCGGCAGGAGATATGGGAATGCCACCAATGGGTGATGAAGGAATGCCACCGGCAGGAGATATGGGAATGCCACCAATGGGTGACGAAATGGGAGATGGAGGAATGCCACCAATGGGTGACGAAGGTGACGAAATGGGTGGACCTGTAGGTTTAAAAACCATACAAAAATTAACAGGAAGATTAAGTCAAAAAATAAGATCTTTTGATAAAGAAAAAGGTTTGGATTCTCAAGATATTAAATATGTTGTAAACTCAATAATTTCGGCAATTGATTTATCCAAATTAGATGAAGATGATAAAGAAGATATATTAGATAAATTTGAATCTTTTGATGACTACGGAATGGGGGAAGAAGGGGATTTAGATATCAGTGGAGAGGATGATTTCGGAATGGGTGACGAAGGAATGCCTCCAATGGGTGACGAAGGAATGCCGCCAATGGGTGAGGAGATACCTTCACCAACATTTACAGAATCAAGGGTTGAGAGGGTTTTAGCGAGTTACTTTAACATTAGTAATACTGAAAAACCTTTATTAGAAGAAAAAAGAAAAAGAAACTTTTTAAATGAAAAAATAAAAAAAATAAAGAGTTATAAAGAGATTGAAACTTTGTCTGAATCTGTAGAACAAGAAAGATCATCAAAAAAATTAATGTCGGAAAACAAAGACGTTAAATTTATAGGAAAAACAAATAAAGAAAATCTAATTTTTTCTGTAAATGGTAAACAAGTTAAAGTGACACCAAGAGGGCGAGTTTTATGATTTTAGTATATGTAAATGAATTAGGACCAAACTATAAGGGTGATAATATATATGAATTTATATTTTCGGACTTAGATGATGTTTGGGGTGATGAATGGGATGCTGAACCTGCATCAGGTAAACCTTCACCTCCAGAAATACATTACATAAAAAAAGTAGGGGTTTTAAAAAATTCTGAAATTGATTTAAATTTAATACAGAACTCCGATTTTTTTGGTGTCTATGATGCGATTGATGGTGTTATTTCATTGGCTTGGGAAAATTCTGACAGCGATGAAATATTAGTAAATAAAAAGAAAAGATTAGTTTTTCAATACGGAGAAAGTGTTGAAGACGTTGAAAATAAATTATACGAAAGAGACATCGTATTAAAGTGGGAAAAAAATTTAGTTCAAGATGAAGCATATGAATCCTAAAATTGCGAGACTTCTTAGTGAAGGAATATCAATTAATACTCTTGAGTCATTAAATAATACTCAGTTGAATGTTTTATACGAAAGAGTTAAAAAATCAAAAAAAGAAACGAAAGAAGAGACTACTAAAACTATAAAACAATTTAATTTGGCTGATCCAACGGACAAAGATAAATTTTTAGATGCAAGTAAATCTGTAACGGATAAAAATAAAATTAATTTTGATTCAAAAACAGATACCGCAACTGTTGGTGAAATGGAGATGACTGAGAAAGCAGTTTCTAAAAAACAACAAGAATTTTTTGGGCTAGTAAGGGGGATGCAAAAAGGAGACACACCAAAAAAAGGAAAGGCTGGTGAGGTATCAAAAGAAATGAAAAAGAAAGATGTGAAAGATTTTGCATCAACAAAACATAAAAATTTACCTAACAAAAAAGTAAAATCTAAAGATACGGATGATGTTAAAAAAATAGAAGAAAGTATTTTACGTCTAATAGAAAAACACATACCTCCACATACGACTAAGTCAGATATAGTTAGAATGATTAACAAAAGAAAGTAAAATGAATGTCATTATCAAAAGAACAAGTATTATTAGAATACGCTAAATGTGTTAGAGATACTCCATACGCGTTAAAAACATATTTACAAACTTATGATAATACACAATCTAAATACGTACCGTTAGAGTTATTTAACGATCAAGTAACCTTAGTAAAAGATTACGACACATCTGAAGAAAATATTGCATTAAAATACCGACAAGCGGGTGTCTCAACTGTAACATCAGCATGGGCATCTAAAAGATTAGTATTTGCACGTAAAGAAAAACCTGAAAAAATCTTAATTATTGCAAACAAAATGGATACCGCCATGGAAATGGGGAATAAAGTCCGAGCATTTGTTGATCAGTGGCCGAAGTGGTTAGGAGTTGGGTTCTCTGTTGAGAAAAATTCACAAAGACATTTTAAATTAACCAACGGTTGTGAGGTAAAGGCAGTAGCAACATCAAAGGATGCGTTACGTGGGTATACACCAACAATATTAATATTTGATGAGGCAGCATACATAAATGCCGATGAAGACTTTTGGTCAGCATGTATGGCATCCCTATCTACAGGAGGTAAAGTTATAGTAATTTCAACACCAAACGGGTTTGATCCTATATATTATTCAATCTATAGTCAGTCAATTAAAGGTATGAATGACTTTAAAATTACTGAGATGTATTGGTTTAGGGATCCTAGATATTCTAAAGATTTAAAACTCATCAAATGTGACGATATTGTTCATTATATGTTGAATAGGGGTGATTACAATGATAGTGAAATAATATTAAATTATACTGATACTAAAGTTGTTGATAGAGATTTTAACGAGATTAAGAAAAAAATTGAGGATGAGGGGTACAAACCGTACAGTTCTTGGTTTGAGGCTATGGCTAAAAAATTAAAATTTGACAAAAGAAAAATATCACAGGAGCTTGAGTGTAACTTTTTAGGTTCGGGAGATAGTGTTATCCCTTCTGAAACCATGAAAAAAATAAAAGAAAAACACATCAAGGAACCTGAAAATAAATTTATGGGTGGTGCTCTTTGGCAGTGGAAGGAGCCGGTTGCCGGACATAGATACATTATGGGTGTTGACGTTTCAAGAGGGGATAGTGAAGATTTTACCACAATGTGTATTATTGATTTTGATGCAAGAGAACAGGTATTAGAATACTTAGGTAAGATTCCACCTGACATTGCTGCTGAAATCGCATTTAAATGGGCAACAATGTATAACGCATTTATTGTTATTGATATCACTGGTGGTATGGGTGTTTCTACATCAAGAAAACTACAAGAACTTGGATATAAAAATTTATATATTGATGGGGTTAACCCTGCCGACAAATGGAAGTGGGATCCAAAATCACAAGATAAAATTCCCGGTATCAACTTTAACTCAAAAAGAGTTTTAATTGTACAGGCATTTGAGGAAGCGTTACGATTTGATTTTGCGTTAAGATCACAAAGATTATTTAATGAACTTAATACGTTTGTTTATATCAGTGGTAGACCTGATCATCAAAAAGGACAACACGATGACTTAATAATGGCGATGGCAATGGCTCTTTATGTTGGAGAATCATCTTTTGCTCAATTAGAAAAGGCTGCGGAACAAGCAAAGGCGATGATTGATTCATGGACTACAGAAACAACTATGTTTAAAGAATCCTCACAAAATTTTAATCCTGGTATTCCTGTAAGTTCTAACGGTAATTTTGGGTATGAGAGGAATCAGGTAACTAAAAGTGATTATGAAAACTATTTATGGTTATTCGGGGGTAGAAGGGTTTAATTTATACCATTGAATACTATTTTTAAAAAAAAGATTTATGGCACAAGAAAAATATACAGTTTGGCAGAGGTTGAGTAAGGCTTTTGGGCCTAACGCAACAATGGACCAACAATCCCCAGTTTTTAAGTTTGACAAAAAAGAACTATTAAAAACTACGGATAAGACTGAGTTTGAAAAGGAAAAACTACAAGCTCAACAAACGGTATACATTGGAAAACAATGGCAAAAGGTTGAAAGTAACCTATACCAACAAGCGGTTTACTATGAACCAACAAGAATGGCGTCGTATTATGATTATGAATCTATGGAGTATACTCCTGAAATTTCTGCGGCTTTAGATATATATGCTGAAGAATCAACGACACCGGATCAAGACGGACATATATTAAAAGTCTATTCAGAATCAAACAGGATAAAATCAGTATTAACGGATTTATTTACAAATAAATTGGACATTAATACGAATCTACCAATGTGGACAAGAAACACCTGTAAATTTGGGGATAATTTTATTTATTTAAAATTGGATCCAGAAAAAGGGATTGTGGGTTGTCAACAATTACCTAATATACAAATTGAAAGATTGGAAAAGGGTATGAAGTTTCAACCTGATAAGTATTCCCAAGATATGGAGAACGACTCTTTGAAGTTTGTGTGGAAAGAAAAAAATATGGAGTTTAACACTTGGGAAATCGGACACTTTAGAATATTAGGTGACGATAGAAAATTACCTTATGGTACCTCAATGTTAGAAAAATCTCGTCGTATTTGGAAACAACTTTTATTATCGGAAGATGCGATGTTAATTTATCGTGTATCAAGAGCTCCTGAAAGAAGAGTATTTAAAGTGTTTGTTGGTAATATGGATGATAAGGATGTTGATCCATACGTACAAAGAGTTGCCAATAAATTTAAAAGAGATCAAGTTGTTGATAACAAAACAGGTAATGTTGACATGAGGTATAACCAAATGGCGGTTGATCAGGACTACTTTATTCCTGTTAGGGATGCTTCGGCTACTAACCCTATAGAAACGTTACCTGGAGGTACGAATCTATCTGAAATTGCAGATATTGAATACATCCAAAAGAAATTAGTTACCGCACTTAGAATACCTAAAGCATATTTAGGGTTTGAAGAAGCTGTAGGTGACGGTAAAAATCTATCTCTACTTGATATTAGATTTGCAAGAACAATAAATAGAGTACAAAAGTCTATGATTGCGGAATTAAATAAAATCGCAATTGTACATTTATTTTTATTAGGGTTTGAGGATGAGTTAACTAATTTTACCCTATCGTTACATAACCCATCTAAACAAGCCGATTTATTATCTATTGAGTTGTGGAAAGAAAAAATAACATTATTTAAAGATGCAGTTGCACCTATACAAGATAGTGTTGCTCCTGTATCAGCATCGTGGGCTAAAAAACATATACTTGGATTTTCTGATGAGGAGATTAGACTTGATTTACAACAACAAAGAATTGAGAGAGCGGTTTCTGCTGAACTTGGTAAAACTGCTGAGGTTATAACAAGAACAGGTGTTTTTGATAACATCGATAGTTTATACGGTAAAAAAGAAAGTGAAAAAGGAGCATCGGCAGACACAGGTGACAGTGGAGATGCCGGTGGAGATTTAGGTTCAGCACCACCACCATCAGGAGGAGATGAATCCCCACCACCACCATCAGGAGGAGAGGCACCAACAACCGAAAGGTTGGTTAGTAGCGATTTAGATTTGTTATTAGAAGATACCTTATTTAGTGGTAAAAATTACATGAATTTATCTAAAGGTAGAAATTCTTTAATCGAAATGGATGACAGATTGAAAAAATTAATTAATAAGTAATATTTATAATAAAAACTAATTATGAATACATTTGGTAATATTAAAACAAATATAGAAAAGACGGCATCTGAACTAGCTAAAAAACCAGAATTTAAAAGATTTATTTTTGAATTTAACACCTTGGTTTTAAAAAACAAAGACATTAGTGAGTTATACAATATCTATGATGACTTATCAACCAAAAAAGGGGTTTCCCCTGATATTGTTAATGATTATGTTAATGAATCTATAGAATATTCTCAAATCCTTATGGAAAGTCAAACAAAAAACATTGGGTACTTAAATACATGGATATCTTCTTGGACTAAATCAAATCAAAACGAATATTCTGATATTGATAACGCGATTTACAATAATAGTATAAGAAATTTAGAATCCGTTTTAGAATCTAAAAATAACATAAAAAAAACATTAATAAGTGAAGAAAAAATTAATGTTAAAGAAAGTATACATTTACCAATAAGATCAATGGTAAGTATAGCGAATAAGACACTTTCTAAACAACTTTCAAATTTAACCGAATCAGATAAAGAAGAATTAAAAACGATTACATCTTTAAATAAAGATGAATTAAAAAAAGAAATTAATAGTTTAAAAGAATCCGTTAATTCAAAATTAAAACTAACATTAAACGAATCAAAAGATAGTGATTTGTCTAATACCATACAAAACACAATAAATAAGGTTAATGGTACAAAATATGATCATTATAATTTGTATAAATTAAGAAAATTAAATACAGGGTTATGAGAAAGTTTTTTAAATCGTTGTTAGGTGACGGTCCAACAACATTATCGTCTAAAAGATTTACTGGTATTATTTGTGTAATATCTTTAGTTATCGCATTATTTGTCTCTCTTTTTTCTGCAGGAAAATTAACACCTAACGAATCATTGATTGATGTTATTGCTCTGTTATCTTTTGGTTCTTTGGGTCTAACTTCTACTGAAGCCATCTTTTCAAAAAAGAAAACCGATAAAAAAGAAGAAGATAATCAATCTGCAGAATAATTTTTCTGTTTAAATATTGCTTTTTGAATTTGAGATCTTCGTTCTACTGAGGGTTTTTTATATTCCTTTCTTTCTTGTAATTTTTGTATTTGTTTTGTTTTATATATCTTAAGCTTATAAGACTTTAACGCTTTCTCAATTGATTTTTCATTTTTAACCGGAACTACTATCATATTTTTTTTCTTTTTACAATATAAATATACATAAAATTTTCATTTTTTGACAAGCGTAAAAGTTTTATTATACTTGTTAAAACAATAAACTTGTAAGTCATGAAAAATGAAAAGAGGAAAAACGTCAAAATTAAGTATATTTGATGAAGCAAAATGTCACTACGGAACAGTGGACTCAAAAAATTTAAAATCAATTTATCTTGTTCTACAAACATGGGTTGAGCCGATTACAGAACAGGATAACTGGAATAAAATAACAGGAGAACTTAAAAGACAAATATTACACACACTATTAGAGGTTACCGAACCAACCACCTTTGAAAAAAAATACATTGTTGATTTAGATTTGAGAACGAGCGGAATACAAAAAAATAAAAAAAGTTTTTTAAATCTTGAAATCACCTTATTTATCCACAACCAAGTAATAGATTTTAAATCTCTTATTTTAAGAAGTAAAATTAAAAAAATATTACAAGCAATCTATAAAGACGACTTACAAAATTCAAAGTATTTCACATTAAGTAAGACAAAAACGAAAGAAACGATAACTGTTTAATATTTATCATAAAAAAGATTATGAAGATATTAGGACCAAATGATACGGGTAAGGGACTTCTTGTTGAATGGGATGCTGGAACCATTAACCCAAATGAATATAGAAACAGTCAAGTGATAAAGGAATCTTATGGTCAATTAGATTACTCAAAACCATTTGTATTTTATGCGACACTTCAAAAATACGGAGTACCAAATAGGAACGGTAGAGTTTATCCTGAGAAAATCTTAAAAAGAGAAGCTGAAAGATATAAAGAGATGATTAATAAAGGAATGTCTATATCTGAACTTAATCATCCAGAATCGTCACTTATTGATTTAGATAGGGTTGCTCATATTATTACAGAAGTATGGTGGGAAGATAACGTATTAATGGGTAAAATAAAATTATTAACCACACCAGGTTTTCACGAAAGAGGGATAGTTTCCTCAAAGGGAGATGTTGCGGCTAATATGATGAGACAAGGGGTTACTATGGGAGTCTCTTCTCGTGGAGTAGGTTCATTGGTTAAAAAGGGAGAACAAAATGAAGTACAGGATGATTTTGAGTTAATTTGTTTTGACTTGGTTTCCTCTCCATCAACTCCTGGAGCATATCTTTATTTAAATAAAGATGATAGACCTAAGTATGAAGAAAAATTAACTGAGAACGAAAAAATAGATAATACATCTAATCCTATGAGTAAATCTGTTGACTTAATGAATAGATTATCCGATTATTTAGGTAAATAAAATTATTAAGAGATGGATGAAAAGTATTTTGTAGCAAGAGTAACCACTGATATGGTGGATGAAAACACAGGAAAAGTAAAAAAAATTAAAGAGGAAAAATTAGTTAAGGGGTTTTCACCGACGGATGTTGAAGCTAAGGTGACTAAAACTTACGAAACTTATACAATGGATTGGAGAATTACCGCCATTGTTGAAAGTAAGATTGATGAGGTAATTGAATAATTTTTTAATTAGTGGGGGTGAATTTAGGTTCACCCTTTTTTTATGACTAAAAATATCACAACATAAGTCAATATTAAAGACTTTTTTCAAACTACTACATATTTATAATAAAAATAAACGCAAAATGCATTGCTTATTATTATGAGTATGGAAAAAAATAATTCGATAGTAGAGGAAGCTTTATTACAAATGAGAGCGGTAGAGGATGCTATCAATGAAAACGCAAAAGGAATACTTGCTTCAACCATGAAGGAAGAAATCAGTGAATTAGTAAGGGAATCTTTAGGGGGTTCAAAAAAATCAAAAAAGTCATTAGTCGAACAAGAAGAAGAAGATGATGTCGATGTTACAGATGAAACAGACGACTATACAGAAGACGGCGACGATACAGAAGACTTTGATGAAACAGAATTCGACACAGATGTTATGGCTGGATTTCCATCTGTAACAGGAGTTGAGGATGATAATCAAGATGCTATGGCTCCTTTGGATATGACACAGGCACCTATGTCTGACGTATTAAAAGTATTTAAGGCTATGGGTGATAATGACGGAATCATTGTTAAAAAGGATGATGCGGGTAATATCCGACTAACTGACAGTAACAAAGACTCTGAATACCTTATTCAAATGGACGGCATGGATAACACTGAAATGCCAATGATATCACAAACAAATGAAAACGTTTTGTATGAGTTGAGTTTTGATGACGGAGAGTATGGTAAATATGACGAATCGGCTGATCCAACAGATACGAGTGGTGAGTCTGGAGCGTTTACTGCTGAAGGGTGGGACGACGAAGATGAAGATGAAGATGAAATCGTTTATGAATTAGAAATGGAAGAATCTTTTAAACCAAAAGGTAACGTAGGTAAAATGAAATTCAAGTACCCTTCAAAACTTAGAAAAGGTGTCACTGAAATGGGTGACTATGAAGAAGAGAATAAATGGGAAGAAATGGGTGACATGGCTTACGATCCGTTTGTAGATGAAGATGACGATAAAGAAGAATCTGGCGAAACTAAAGAATCTGCAAGAACTTTAGGAAACGGTAGTAGAAATTACCCTCAAAGAAAATCTTTACCTAAAATGAGAGTTAGACCAACTAACGAAGGAGTAACTAAAGAACTTAATTTATTAAGAGAAAAAAATGAAGAGTACAAAAAGGCTCTTGATTTCTTTAGAAACAAATTAAATGAAGTTGCGGTATTTAATTCAAATTTGGCTTATTCTACAAGATTATTCACAGAACACACAACAACAAAACAAGAAAAAATAAACATTTTAAGAAGATTTGATTCTATTGAGTCATTAAAAGAATCTAAAAATCTTTATAAAACTATTAAAACAGAAATAGACAGTACATCATCAGATAAAGGTGTGTTTACAGAATCTATAGTGAGAAAAGTGTCAAAAACACCACAGAATGGATCGTCTACTAATTTAATAGAAAGTAAAACGTATGAGAATCCTCAATTCATGAGAATGAAGGATTTGATGACAAAAATTAAATAAACTAAAAAAAATAAAAAACCAAAAAAATGGGAGCATTATTAGAATCAGGTCTTGTTGGTAACATCGGGTTAAAACACCTTAAAGTTATCAAAGAAGATACAATTAACAAATGGGATCGTTTAGGATTCCTAGATGGACTTAAAGGTCACATTAAAGAAAATATGGCGCAGTTATATGAAAACCAAGCGTCACATTTGATTAACGAAGCATCGTCAACAGATAGTTCAGGTTCTTTCGAAACTGTAGTATTTCCTATCGTAAGACGTGTATTCTCTAAATTATTGGCTAACGATTTAGTTTCTGTACAAGCAATGAACTTACCTATCGGTAAATTGTTCTACTTTGTACCTAAAATTCAATCTTACCAAAATGGTGGTACAAACGCTGCAGGTGGTGGAACACATTACGGTCCTATTGGTGCTGATGGTGGACCAACTCAAGCACAATCTCAAGCAGGTTACGGAGCAAACGATAAAAACCTTTATGATAGATTTTACGAAGGTACTGAACCAGGATTAGACCCAGCAGGACTTTTTGATTATTCAAAAGGAACGTTTTCTGCAATCACTAAAAATGCTACTACAGTTGCATGGTCAAGTGGAGTTATGGTTCCAGCAGCTTACACTTTAACAGGTGGTACAGTTGTTGCTACAGGTGCTGACGGAGGTCCTGTTTATAGAAAAGCATTAATCGTTATGTCAGGTTTCTCTTCTGCAGGAGCAGGTAAATTAATCGGTCCTGATGGACAAGAGATGGATAACGAAGCATTCCTTTCTGATTTAAGAGTTAACGCAGTATCCACAGGATCATTCTCAGGAATGGGTGCAGGTGACTTGTTATTTAGAGTTGTAACTCAAAAATATGGTAAAGGTATTGTACAATACGGTTCACAAACAACAACTAACTTCTACGCATCAAGTCCTTTAGGAAACGGTGGAGCATATGATAACTTATGTGATGCTACAGGTTTAATCTACTTAGAGGTTGATTTACAACAACCATGTTCAATCGGAGCAGCATCATTAGATGGTTACTCAGGTTTAACATTAACAGTTTCTGGTGATTCAGCGGCAGGTACACAATTCACAACTCAATTTAGAGTTTACAAAGAAATGGAATTTGAAGATCAAATTGGTGAGGTTTCTTTTGATTTAGAATCAGTAACTGTTTCTGTAACTGAAAGAAAACTAAGAGCACAATGGTCTCCTGAATTAGCACAAGACGTTTCTGCATTCCATAACATCGACGCTGAAGCTGAATTAACGGCTTTATTGTCTGAACAAGTGGCGGCAGAGATTGACCGTGAAATTTTACGTGACTTACGTAAAGGAGCGGCTTGGAACTTACGTTGGGATTACAACGGATGGAAAAGAGGTACTACAGCAAATCCATTAACACAATACACTCAAAAAGATTGGAATCAAACTTTGATTACTGCGATTAACCAAATCTCAGCTCAAATCCACAAATCTACTTTGAGAGGTGGTGCTAACTGGATCGTTGTATCTTCTGAAATTTCAGCAATCTTTGATGATTTAGAATACTTCCACGTATCTAACGCATCTCCTGATCAAGACCAATACAACATGGGTATTGAAAGAGTAGGTACTCTTGCAGGACGTTACCAAGTATACCGTGACCCTTACTTCCCAGCAAACACAGTTTTGATTGGACACAAAGGAACATCATTGTTAGATACAGGTTATGTTTACGCACCGTACGTACCTCTACAATTAACACCTACAATGTATAACCCATTCAACTTTACACCGATTAAAGGTATAATGACGAGATACGCGAAAAAAATGGTAAATAACCGCTTTTATGGCCGCATTACCGTAGATGGTGTTAGAACATTCGATTTAAGAGAATTGAGATAATCAAAATCTTAAATAATAACACTAAAGGGACAAGAAATTGTCCCTTTTTTTATGTTTTTATATTAACTATATGTTTTTTGGATTAATATGTTATATTTATAAATATGAAGAAATATATCCCATCAGAAGAAGAAATTAAAACTATACTTAAGTTGTATAATGATGATTTGATTGGGAGTCAATCAATTTCGGAAAAAATAGGATTAAATAAACAACAAGTGTTAAGAATACTTAAAGAAAATGGTGTTAAATTAGGACCACCAGGTAGAAGAAATATTGGTGGTAAAAAAATTGCCGATAAAAAATGGAGAGAAAAAAATAAAGAATCGGTAAAAGAATATATTAAAACTTGGTATGAACAAAACAAAGAACATCGTAAAGAATACCTTAAAGAATACCGTGAAAAAAATATAGATAATATTAGAAAAACAAAACGAGATTACGAAAGAAATCGTAAAGCGAGAGACCCCATCTATAAACTAATATCTAATTTCAGGACCGCAATATACCAGGTATTAAAGGAGTGTAATGTAGAAAAGAACAATCATTACTTTGACATACTACAATACACACCTGAAGAACTAATAACACATTTAGAATTACAATTCAAGGACGATATGAGTTGGGATAACTATGGAATTTGGCATGTTGACCATAAGTTACCTATAACATCATTTGATATACAGGAGATGGGAGATAAAGAATTTATGTCTTGTTGGGTCTTAGATAACCTCCAACCAATGTGGGGTATTGAGAATATACGTAAATCAAATAAATCCGAATAAGAAAAAAGGAGATAAGTAATTGTCTCCTTTTTTAATATATGCTAATTCATAATACCAATATACACAACCAATTTAATTAATTATTGACAATAAATAATTTTGTAAGTATTTATTAATAAAATGATCACCTATGAAAAATTCACTATTTATTTTTTTTGTAATACTAACAAGTTTTTTTGTTAGATCACAAGTAAGTTCTTATACGTTTGGAACATCAACCGGAACATACACACCAATAGTTGGTGGGGTCAATTATAATAACTTTACAAGTTGGTCAAATACCAACTTTTTAGATGATAATAATTCGGCGGTATTAGAATCAATCGGATTTAACTTTGTTTATAATGGAACAACGTATACCCAATTTGGGGTTAATGCTAATGGATTTATATCACTGGGGTCATTACCAACTAGTAGTTATTTTCCATTATCAACAGGTACGTCAAATAATGTAATATCGGCAATGGGTGCTGATTTAATAGGACGTGGGTCGTTATTAGCAAATAGAACAACTGGGAGTGCGGTAATTACAATTACAGGTGGAGACATATCTCTAATATCGGTTGGGGATAAGGTAAGTGGTACGGGTATTCCTGCAGGTACCACAGTATTATCTAAAACCGCAACTACAGTTACAATTTCTGCAAATGCAACAACTTCGGGTACCGGATTTCATTTTAGATTTAGTAGGTCAACATTTGGTATTAGATTTCAAACAATAGGAACATCACCTAATAGGACATTAGTGATCCAATGGACAGGATGGCAAAGATACACCACATCTGGAGGTTTTGGGGAGTTATATAACTTTCAGATAAGATTAAATGAAACGACCAACACAATTAATGTTGTTTATAATATACAAGGACCAACAAGTATTACCTCAACAACATTTCAGATAGGTTTAAGAGGAACCTCAAATACCAATTTTAATAATAGAACAACTACAACAAATTGGTCGTCAACTACGGCTGGAACATTAAACAGTTCAACAGTTACATTATCAAGTACGGTTAAACCAACTGCAGGATTAACATATACGTGGACACCGCCCGTTATTCCCGTTTGTTCAGGAACACCAAATCCAGGAAACACACTTTCTTCTTCATTAACATCACCACCAAACGGAACCGTAAATCTTTCACTACAAAACACCACAACTGGTACAGGGGTAACTTATGTGTGGGAGAGTAGTACAGATAATTCAACATGGACAACCTTTGGTTCCTCATCGGCTACACAAACATCACCACCAATCACATCACCTACTTGGTTTAGATCTACCGTTACTTGTTCAGGAAATAGTGGGATATCAACACCTATTCAAATAACATTATCATATTGTACATATAATATAACTAATAATGATCCTACAGGTATTACTTCTGTAACGTTTGGTACAATATCAAATACAAGTATTGGTGGTCCATCCTACAGTGATTTTACCACACAATCAACTACCGTAGAACAGGGTGGAATTTATCAATTAAATGTTAATGTGAACACAGATGGTAATTGGACGGTAAATACAAAGGTTTGGATAGATTGGAATCAAAATTACATATTTGAAGTAGAAGAAGAGTATTCTTTAGGTAGTGCGTTAAACACTACTAATGGAATTACATCATTATCCCCTTTAAATATAACTGTACCAACTGGAGCAACTTTAGGAGAAACTAGAATGAGAATAGTATCAGTTGAAGCCAGTGATCCTGCACCACTAGCGTGCGGTACACAACTTTACGGCGAAGCTGAGGATTATAAACTAACAATAACACCACCAACAGGACTTCCTGTAGAGTTACTATATTTTGATGGTATTACATATCCTTTGTTTAACTCACTTAAGTGGTCAACCGCATCGGAACATAACTCAGATTATTTTGAGGTAGAGAGAAGTGTTGATGGTGAAATATGGAAGGTTGTTGGTAGTAAATTGGCTTCAGGTAATAGTACGGTAGTTATTAATTATAGTTATTTAGATTCTTTTGATGATTTGGTAATACATTATTATAGATTAAAACAGGTTGATTATGATGGTCAATATAAGGTGTACGGACCTATTGGTTTAGATAATACAAAATCAGTTAAAAAAGTTGTTAAATACATTAACATTTTAGGTCAAGAAGTAAGTTCAGAAACAAACGGGCTTATTTTTGAGGTATATGAAGACGGAACTATGAAAAAGATTATTAGGTGATATTTATATTAGATGTTAGACGATATTATAAAAAAAGTATTAAATGAAATTTCCACTTCTGTAAGTGCGGGGGGATATAACGGACCAATAGCGATAGGATTAAAAAAATGGAAAAAATCAGAATTAGGACCTTTTACTGAGTTTGCTGATACGGAATTTAATCACGAGAAAAAACAAAAAACATTAAAAAATAACGTTAAGGGTTATGTTGGTCATTGGGAAAAAAATGAAGATGGTTCTTACGAATTAGATAATTACGACGCACACACAATTAATGAAGATTTAGCTGTTTGGTTTGGAACAAAGAAGAAACCAAAAGGTTCTAAACAACCAAAAGGTCCGTGGGTTAATATATGTAGAAAAGTTGATGGTAAACATCCCCCTTGTGGTAGACCTGACGCCGATAGTAAAGGTTACCCTAAATGTCGGGCAGTGGGAGTTGCGGGTAAAATGTCAGATTCAGCAAAAAAATCAGCGTGTCAACAAAAAAGAACTGCAGAGAAAAAAGACACACAAACAGGTAAAGGTCAAAAACCCGTAATGACTTCATATAAAACAAAAAAGACCCAAAATGAGTCTTTAAATATTATAATTAGAAATATTTTATCGGGTCTTTAACAATTTAATAAACCCTAACCAAGTGTCTAAGTCATTTTCATTTCTACCTATATTTGCAGAATAGCAAGACAAAACAACATTCTCTTTGGTGTATCCCTTATCCCCATCAATTCTATCTAATGACGGTTGTTGGGGGTGTTTTTTCTTATCTGAAGGAATTAATGGTATACCAAACCAATAACACAGTCCGTTTTGATCGTCAAACATTTTGTTTACGTCATCAATAGTTAGTGTATTTTCTATTTTTCTATGTTTGGAGTCGTGTATTAATGTGTTTTGCCATAACCTAACTCTTCTTTCTTTTTGTAATATCCCTTCTTTTTTTCTTTGTTCAGGATATAATCTTTTTTTTCTTTTATAATTTCTAGTAACTTCAAGAAGACATTCTTTACATCTACTACCTCTTTGTGTTTTGTAAAAATCATCAAAACTCTTTATTTTATTACATTTACTACATTCTTTGTGTGTTTCCATATAGATAAATATATGGATAAACAAAAAAAAAGATTATTTCTAACCTTTTTTCCATCCACCACCTTTTGAGTTATATCGTTTTACTGCAGCACCATTACAATAGGCACTAGGACAAACTTCGTAACGTTGTCTAGCCCAAGACAACGATTGTTGCCATAAATCTTTATTAGTTGCAACATTTTTCTTTTTTTTACCCTCTTCAATCATATCATCATCGTAGTCATTATCACCTTTTGTTTCATTCATTAAAAAATCAAAAACTTGATCCATGTTATTTTTTGCTTCTGAGATATGATCTTGCGCCCAATCATGTCCATGTTCTAAAATGGATTCTATTTCGTCCTGATCCATTTCTAATAACATCTCACATTGACGTTTCATTTGTTCTAAATTAGAAAAAAACATATATCTACTTGATTCGTGTTCTTCTCTAATAACCTTTCTAATAATTCTACTTATATTTTCCATACTTTATAAATATATCTATTAATTATTTAATCCGTTAAATCCACCCATAGCTACAGCATTATCTTGAATTACGGTTCTTCTTGTATCACTTCCATCTGTCCATATTGGGTGCGGCGTATTATATGTAACAATCTCACCATCAGTGTATCCCGAACCTGGAAGATACCCAACAACGACCGTTTCATAATATTGATTTGCATGTATTATTGGGTGATAAAAGTCATAACATACCGAACAACTTGTAAAGATGTGTTGTACGTCAAGATTACCCCCACCTGCGTTAATCGGACAAGTATTAATTACTTTATAACAATTTCCATCGTAGTCAGATAATATTAATCCTTCAAATACTTCACTGTATCCTGCGACTGCGTACCAAGTGTTTAAAGGTATATTAACATAAGCTGCTTCATTTGTTTCACAAGATAATACTGATATCCCTATTCTAACAGAACCTTTACACTCATCACAAGTTGAGTAAGATTCAGTGGTTAAACTATTATATGAATCTAATACATTATAAACCCCATAGTTATATACATCGATTAATTCTACACAGACAAAATCAGAATCACCCCGTTTTACTTTAACGATATCCCCAATAGCAAACCCAACTCCGGTTGTAACTGCAATACCACCGATTTTTTGATCACAGTCCATACCATACCAAACATAATGATTATCACTACCTGTACACTCTAAACAACTATCAAACGTACTTAAACTTGGTATTGCAAACCTATACGATGATGGAACTTCAATACTTATAATTTCACAACATTCATTTGTTATTGGGTTATAAAATAGTTTACCTATGGTGTCTTCTAAGTATTGAAATGATAATATTGAATCTTCATTCAGTACATTCTGCACCGTGATAATAATATCGTCTTCAGGACTAATACCACCAATCTCACTACCTAAAAGCGTTATGGTATCACCAATAGAGTATGAAATACCAAGATTAGGTAATCCTATGGAATCTATTGTATTTGATAGAACATATACATTAAATAACGCATATTGACCACCACCACTGGTAATCCCCGTTACGTAATACGTACCATCTGTTAATACCGAAATGGTAGTGTCACTATAACTAAATCCCCCTATTGGTCCTGTACCATTACAAGATGAGTAATTATATTGAATACCGTTACATTGGATACATTCTTGACAACTTGGTTGTGGATCAAAATTTAAAAATTCATTTATTGTTACCGTTTCTCCTGTAACAATATCACCCACACTAAAACACCCATCAGATGATGATAAATTTGATGATTCTCCACCATTAAAAAATAATGAGTTCCATACAATTTCATCCTCATTTGTTATACAGTTTGTTAGTATTCTTTGTTCTGCAACTTGTGCGTTACATTCATCACAAGTAACTTCACCACCATTATCAACAAAAAGACCATAATCCGAAATAAACGTTCCGTCTTGTGTTCCGATAATAGGGGTTAAACCAACCGTACCACATCTTTGGTCTCCCGATCCATCTACAAATGATATTAAGTGACCAATATAGTCACTACTAGATAGTCCTACGTAATATATACCTGAACCAAGACAAGACGTTACTTTATAAATTAAAAATGATGAATTTAAACATTCTCCACAAGTAGTTGAAAGTGTTGGGGTATCTACAATTGAGGTGTACCTTACGGGGTTTAATTCATTAAAGACACCATAACTGACCATTTCATAACAATTATAAAACTGATTACCACTCTCATCCTCAGCATTAATAAAATAAACTTCATTAATTAAAGGTGTCCCTGTAAATCCACTAAATTCAAAATAGTAGGTTCCTTGATTAATACAATCAGTAGCCGCAACATAATCGTATATTATTCCATAACACTCTAAACAACTACTATATGGCTCACCATCAAATGTTATGGTGATATTACCGCCATTGTAACTCAAAACCTGTGTAATCTCATAACAGGAATTACGGTTAGTGTATGTTGTACCTGAAGTTATCGCTGATAATGGATCCTCAGTTGTCCCTCTCTGTGGTGATCGTATATCACCACATTTTCTATAAAAAAAATCTGTAGTTTTTGCCATTATTTTTTATTAACTATTTGAAATTGTAATTCCTTTTTATAGGTGTCAGTATTTTTATCTGACACTACCTTTATATCTACAAAATACTCGTTTGGTATTTTATCTGTGGTATCAAAAACAAAATAATATCCATCACTTGTTTTATTTATTCTTGTCCAATCTTGAACTTGTACTTCGGTGTTGGGTCCTTCTCTAACATATATTCTATAATATGATTCAATATTTTCTAAGATTTGTTTTGATGTGTAAGCCTTTTTAACTGTCACATTAACTTTTCTTATATCTGTGTTTAATATTTTTTCATCGTATTTGATTCCGTCAAAACTAAACCCATATATTTTAGGACTTTCAGTCAAAGAACCAATTTTAAACCTGTTTGATTTTTTAATTAGTGCAAATTCATTTTCTGAATTTTCAAAAGACACACCATTTATTACTATATTTTCCCATACATCGTAATATAAACAAGGGGCATTAGAACAAGCAATAGGTGGTACCTCAACTTTATATATCCCATCAGTTACTAAACACGTAGGTAGATTAGAAAAAACGACGTTACTTGATGCATCTAAAATGTCAACTTGTGGGTTACTATCAAAAGTCAGTGGAACCCCATTATCATAAGAATACAAATAAAGATAGTTTGTTACCCCACATATAAAATTATTTCTATTATCTAAAATTAAATCATCATATGTCGTTTCTAAAAACGGTTCATAAAAAGTTTGGGTGTGAGGAGAGAAAAAACCAACTGAATAATTTTCAGACATTCCAGATATGTTTTCAACTTGGGGATAAAATGCAACACCCCACCCCGTAACTCCGGTTATGGTACCATCTAAAACCCCATTTATTTCTGATGACATATCAAATTCAATATCCTCATTACCAAATTCAAAATGTTGTGTACCAACAATATAAATGTCATTATAGTTAACTCCTGAGATACCTAAACTATTAGTATTATCGTAAATTCCTTCTGTTGACCATTTAGATATTGTTGTAGTCTCAAACCAATTTACAGGTCGTGTAGAAAACGATCTGTCATTTAAATTTGTAACCTTAAAATCATAATAATCATAACCAACCCCCGTGTCCCAAGATTGTGGATTTCCTGTGTCTCCTGATGTTTTTGGTATTCTAAATAATATTAAATCAAAGGATGTTGATCTTCTTCTTCCTTGAGATGTAGTATCATTTAATAATTCCTTATCAAAAAATGAGGTGTTTGTCATTCTAAGGGTGTGGGTTAAATCTGTACCACAATCTGTAGATATAACATTGTCATTAATTTTTTGAATTAGGTTAGATAAATCTATATTAAAAATATATCTACTGAACCCAATAGGTGCTGAAGAATTGTTCGCTCTACCATAAAATAATTCTACAATAGGGTTTCTACCTGTATTGGTGTAGGAATTATATAATAGTGTGTCTGACTTGTCGAAGTAAGATCTATATATTGACATATTAACTTTTTTATATAAATACTTAGTTAATACGAATATTGCTATTTAAAACTTTTTGATATGCCTCTTGCATTTTAGCAAGTAAGTCATCGGTTGATAGTCCGTCTAACGTGACTGAAGATGGTGGCATTAATGGGTATGGGTGAACGTGAGTTAAACAGAATCTAACCATCAAATTTAATAATTCTAATAATTCCTCACCTCTTACCATTGATGATGTCTTTGGTTCAATTTCATTTGAGATTAAATCTTGATCAATTCCGTAAATGGTATTTGGTATATCTATTTTACCTTTACCTGGAATTATTGAGTCGTGAGATAATAGGAATAGTTGATTTGCCCCCATTAATCCAACACTATTATTAACCATTTCCGCCTTAGAGGGAACTGACACATCTTTTCTAATACTATAAGGAAGTTCAGGTGAAAGTTTTGCATTTAAAACTAAACTATATCCGGGAGTTAAATCGGTAGACGATATTTTAACTAAAGTTTGTAAATACGCCATATTTCCGGCAGCAATTAAATCTCCGGTACCTGTGAAGTTAGTTGTTAAATCTCTTAACCTTTTTGATGGTCTATAGTAAAATGGGAATTGTTCATTTAAATTTAAAGATGGATTTAAAAGTGATGTTTTAGGATCAGTAACAATACTTTTTAGTCTTTGGTTAATTTGATTAGATAAATCATTAAAATTTAATCCTATTGGGAAATTAATCATCCTAACCAATGTAACCCCATCGGTTGATCCCGTTAAATCTAATTCACTGTTATAATCAAAAACAGAAGTTAAAGTTTTGTATGCCTTTTCATCTGTTCTTAAAGAGTATATATATAAATTAGCGGTAAATGCTGAAAATTGATTCTCAGGGTTAATTACATCATACTCAATTAAATATTTAATTGGTAGTTCATTAGATACCAATTTAGTTTTAGAGGTTGGTTCACCATAACTAATTTTTGAATAGTTTTTAGTTAATTGTAAAAACGCTCTTGTATCATCAGCTTGTGGTATTTCACCAGTTTTAAATTGTTTGTGTTTACCGGCTCTTAATAATAATTCATCTTCTTTTATTATAATGTCAGCACTATTTCTACCATTTAATGATATATCTACAGGTTCAGCAAAAACTCCTTTAGTTGTCTCTTCTTTATATGTACCATCGTTATTCTTTATTGGTGGTATATTCTTAGTTGAATTAAGTGCCCCCGAATCTAAATTTGTTTTAGACGACGAGTAGTTCTCAAAATTAATAGATGCTGGAGATGAGTATGTCCCTATCATATAGAACTTATTTTTTGATGTTTTACTATTCGTGTTGTAGTAAAAAATCATAACACTCTCACCTTTTTTAGGTACTTGGTTGACAAAATAAGGTAATAGTGGTAAATAAATAAATGGATCCTTTTTAGACCACGGACCGTTTTTTTCCGGGGTTTTTGAATTCTCATCAAATCCATTATTTGATTTTTCTGCTGCTTCAATATTTTGAATAATGGGCTCAACTCTTACCCTACCCAACATAAGTGGATCCATATTATCTATACAAACACCAAAATATATTTGTTGACCCGATTGAAAATTATCCGCCATTATTTAATCTTTTTTTATATTCATCAAAAACTTTATTATACGATTGTTCAGTAACATCTAAATGTTTTGTTAGTTTTACTATTAAATCCTTTGTTTTTTGGAAATCATTTTGTAAAAAATCCATAACATCAACTATTTGTTTATTTGAACAATTTTTATAATCACTTAATATTTCTAAAACTTTTTTTGGTTCCATATTACATAAATTTTCCACTACCTTTTGATGGTTTAGCAACTATTGGGAAAGGTCCGGCAAAACCAACAGGTGGTGGTACATAAACCTCAACTTTTCCATTGGTGAATGTTTCTAAATTACTACCTTTTATTTGTGCCATCATCGCCATATTCATTAAATTTGGACCACCATCAGGAGCATCTCCTGTAGGTAAACCTAACCCTTGTAAATTTTCAATCACATTTGCAAATGCTCTTGTATCTGACACACCACCTAGTAATGAAGAACCGGCAAGTGCGAATAAAGGTAACCCTAAATTAAGTTGTGATATACCTAAATTAAGTAACTTTAGTATATCATCAATAACACTTTTACAATTTCTATAATCAAGCAATGCCTGTCCTAACGCTAACAGTGCGTAAACAATTGCAGAATACATCGCTAATTGTTTATTTTTGGCTTCCTTGACAATATCAGATAATATCTTTTCTACTAATTGTTTAATTTGTTTTTTAACAATTTTAAACAACTCCTCAACAAAAATTGCTGTAACCTTTTGCATAAAATTTACAACAAATTTTCTAAACGTTTTCATAAACTTTTCTAAATCATCAAATAGGTTATCTAATTGAGATGAAAGTTGACTTGTAATCGCTTTAACCATAATTAAAAACCCTAACATAACCTTTGGTGATAAAATCGTTTTAAATACAATCTTAGGTAGTTGTGTGATAAGACTGGTATCTAAAGATGCCTTAAGATTAATATCTAACCCTAAAGACGGAACCAACTCTTGCCATTTAGGATCATTTGCTAACTCCCCTATTGCCTGTTCCACTCTGTCTATTTTTTTAGAACCTACATTTTCAGTAATAACTTCCTCAACAATACTTCTAGTTGCTTGTGGATTTACAGGTAATTTTAAATCCCCACAATCCTCAAACTGAACAACACCATTTATAGTGTTATTTATACTCTCTTCAATAAATCTTAATTCTTGATTTGAGACTTCAAAAAAACCATCGTCAATTAAATCTTGATCACTTAATTTTGCAGTCCCCGAAACATCTATCTTTTTAGTTGGATCAGTACAAACCCCCATTATTCTTTTTAATATTAAATCAAATTTTTTCTGTTCTCTTAGTTCGTCAGTTGATAACCCTATACTAAAATCAAACGCTCCCGTCAAGGAGTTCATAATTTCTGCAGTTAAAACATCAAATTGTAAAATATCAATACTACCATAATAATCTCTTAAAAAATCAGATACTGTAGTTCTACTATTTAATTGAGGTTTAAGGGTTACTTTAAAAAAGTCCCCAAAGTTTGTGGGTCCGATTGCAGGGTAAAACTGAACATATTCAATATCAAATAAATCTTGTCCTGAAACTCCTCTATAATCTGAACCTAACTGTGTTTGATATGATTGTCCTAAATTTTGTAACCTATCATATAATACTCGGTTAACTGAGTTTGGTATTATTCCTGGATTTGTTGGGGTATTCTCGTAATAAAATTTAGCGTCTTTGTCGTCAGGTGAAAATTTTAATCTTTTAAATAAATCTACCTGACTAACTTTAATGTATATTGGTTGATTTAATTTATCTTCATATGACTGTTCTTCTGAACAACCAATAGTTGAAACTATCTCCTCAACTAATATTTCACCTATTCTACTTTTAGTGACTTCAGCCGCCTCTAAGAAAAATCGACTAATGGTGTTTAAAGACTTATTTCCTGACTTCGGTAGGGATTGTTTGAATAAATCTAAAAGTTGTTCTAGTTGATTTTTAACCTCGTTTTTTAGTTGGTTTTTAATATCACTTGTACCACTTTTTAATTCATTTAACTGTTTTGTTACATCACTCTTTTTTTTATCTAAAGATGTTTTTGCCTTTTGTTTTTTTTCACGCAGCTCATTTTTTTTACTTTCAGCAGTAGTTTGATAAGCACTTACTTTAGTTTTTGCTTTATTATAATCGTTATTTAAATCTAAACCCATTATAATTTATAATTTTGTCCACTATTATCAACATCCTTGTTTATTAACATTTTAAGTGTTTCATCATCCATATCAGACATAGTAAAATTATCTTCTTTAGATGAAGATGATTTTTCCCATATTGTTGATTGTAATTTAGATAGGGTTAGTTTTTTTTCTATGGTGTCGTTTATTATTTTTTGTTGCTCTTTAATAACCGGACCAATCATAGTCATATCTTCAGGATCCTTTAACATCCCTAACATTTTATTTTGAATCCTAATTGCGGTAGCTCTTTGTTCTACCAACTCATTATAGATTTCCTGCATTAACCCTAAAACTGAATCCTTATTTAAGGATATTTCTTTTTTTCTCGATCTATTCATAACAATAAATATTTAATTATTGATTATGTATTTTTTTTACAGTATCTAAATAAAGATGTTTGTATTTTTTTAGGTATATTCTTATCTCTTTAGTGTTCATATTTGTCATCTCCCTTAAAGATAAAAGAACAATATTTTTGTTAAATTTATTATTATCGTTACCTATAAAAATATTCCCATAATTATCAAACAACTCTATCAACGCCTGTCCTAACTTAAATTCATTTTCAACTAAAGTATTATTATTTACGTAATTTTTTAAATCAACAAGAAAAATATCTATTATTTTTTCTGCATCAATTTTTTCAAATTCCATATAATAAATCATATCAGGACGATTCTCTAAAGTTGTTGAAATATCCTCATATGATATTTTTCTATTCATTTCTTTTTGGTCTTTTAAAATTTGACCCATCAAATAGTTTTTACATATAGTACCAAAGTAAGAATATGCTTTTTTGTTTTTTGCTGGTTTAAATTTATCAACCTTAGTGATTAAAAAAGAATGTGTGTCACGATGAACATCAATATAATCCATGCCTTTTCTATATAACTTATATCTTCGTATGATAGATTCAATCATTTTCTCTAACGGCATACGAAGAAATTCATTATAAATTTTTTCTTTTTCTTCTTTTGTTTCTGCAATTATATATCTCTTAACTGCCTCTTCTTCACGGACATCAAAGTAATTAGTTGTTTTTACTTTTTTTACCGTCTTATTCTCTTCACATATATTCTTTTCTTCTTCATTTAATAATGACATTATACTTCTTCGGATACATATTTTATATTCCTATCATTAGTGAAGAAATGTTCTTTTTTTGCAGATTCAATCCAAAACTGTACCTCGTTGTCTGAGATTTTTTCTTGACCATTTTTATAGTTCCAAAATATTGACCCCTCTCTTAGGTTCATATGTTTATAACCAATTCTTGGAATCGTCATAATTTTTGTTGAATTGTACGTTAATCTTAGTAACAACTCATAAACAAATGTTAATTTCATTGATGGTTTAAACCCTCCAATACTTTCAAAAGTAGATTTTTTAATAACCATCCCACTTGTTTGAAAATTTTGGTAAGACAATAATACATCATTATTTAAATAACCAATTTCCGTGTTTAAACTTGCAGCAAACGTAGCTTCGTTTGTAAACCCAACAAACATACCTTTTTCGTCTGTATCAACAACTAAAGGTAAGAATGTGTCTACTTCAGGATATGCTTCTGCAAACCTTCTAACATTTTTAAACCAAATACTTGAGTATTCGTCGTCAAATTCTAAAACGCTAACCCATTTACTTTTTGCGTTTTTTACACCTAAATTAACCTGTGTACAAAAATCAAAGTCCCCGTCATTTTGTATTAGATTAACGGTTAAGCCGCTAAATTCATATTTGTTTAAAAATGATTTTAGGTTGTCTTCACCTGAGTGTACAATTACTAATTCATTAATTCCTAAGTTTTGAATTTCTAATGATTTAATTGCTCTGTCAAATAATTCATCGAAATTTTTATTCATTGATGAGTTAATTGGTAATATTACTGATACGTCAAATTTTTCTTTTTCCATAATTTTTTTAGTTTTCTTCAGATACTTTTATTTTTTCTAATTGCTCAGAAAACGTTTTTGTTCTTTTTTCAAAATATTCATTAAATAATTCTTGTACTGATGTGTCAAATTTTTCTTTAGATGCGTATTTTAATCCCGTTTCTTGCATTTTTGCGTGTAACTCTTCGGATATGTTATCCTCTAACCAATTTTGTGTGTAGTTTGCAATAATATCCACTATTTCGTTAAACTGATAAGTCCATACTCCGTTTTCTTCATTCATCCATTCAGGTTTTAAATTTGGAACCTTACCAATAACAGGTGTTCCAGAAATCATACTCTCTAATGGGTATGTTCCAAACCCTGACTCACTATCAACCCAAACAGATACATAAGATTCTTTTAAGAAATTTGCAAAATCTTCTTGTTTAATTCCTCTCATATCTCTAAATGTAATCCATCTATATTGAGGGTATTTTAAATAAAAAGTTTTAATAATCTTAGCACTATCTCTAGGTTCTCTTGTGTGAATTGAGATAATAGGTTTAGATGGTTTTTCTTTTTTAGAGAAGTTATCAGAAATAAATGGTTCTACCACATCCATACTAACAGATCTCATAATTTCTGATAGGTGCTTTTTTTGAAATTCTGAAGTGGTGATACATTTTATAAATCCATATTGGTTCCAAGTTACTCCAGGAGGTAATGTTTCCAAGACGTGATCATATGCTTGACATAAAACCACCTTACCACAAGGGAAGTTTTTTAATTGATCCATAACGTGAGCATAAATCTCAGGGATAATAATAAAATCTTCAGGAGAAATCGATAGATTTTGGTTTTCAATTGATTGGTGTGGGATATCCATATATTCCTCCCCTAACCATTCTGAAACTCCAGTATATTCTTTAGTCTCATGAATTATAATACTGTTATATCCATTATTTTTTAGTGTTAATGCCATGTCATAGATATACTTAACGCCTGCTCTAGGGTTACCTTTAGTGTCTTGTACTAAAAAATAAATTCTAGATGATTTGTTTTTTAAATTTTCTAATGACTTTTCAAGTTTTTGAATTTTTTCTAATTCCATTTTTTAAAGTGTTTTTAGTATTTTGTTTATTAGTAATGTATTAAATGATAGTTTAAATGGTATTGTTAAATCTTTTGCTCCGTGAATACCTAATGTCTCGTCTAATTCTTCTCTTTCTGTTAATAGTACCTCTATTAAAATTTTAAATGTGTCATAACGAGTGACACTAATTTGTTGATCTGGCGTTTCCGTTTCTCCTGTTGGTACAGTTAACGAAGATTTTTCATAACTTACTTGTTTTTCCAATTCGTTTATGTCCAAGTAGTAATTTTCTCCTAAGAATTTTAACATGTTACTTTTAATTTTTCTAAAATACCGTCAAATTCTTTCAATGATTCAATTTCAAATTCAGATCCAACATTTTTATTATAAATTGTTACATACTTAATAACAATTTTATCTTTTGGTTTATTAATAATCAAATTTGGATTTGATGTTAATAAAATATCAACTTCATTCCACATAGTGTCAATAGTTGCGTTAGAGTAAAATTTAATTTTTTCAAGTAAACACCCGAATTTAGATAGAAAGAATAAGGATGCAGGTTTAGATCTACCCATCTCATCCGACAAAATGAGTAATTCGTTGTTGTCTCTATACTTCATATACAAATCATTTAAATCATTAAACGTAAATGTCTCTGTTGATCCGGCGTGTCCAAATATTTGCATTGCAAAGTCCTCATACATAAATGAATATAATTCATTATCATCATTAAATCTAAAGTGGTCGGTTAAGTTCAATGAAGTAACATCACTCAGAATTTTATATTCAAACTCTTCTTTTGGTACTAATTCTTCGGTATTACCAGACATATCAATATCAAAGGTTTTACCATCATGTTCGTTTTCCTCTATCATATGTTTTTCATACAGTTGGGTAAACTTACTAATAGTGTCTCTTAATACTCCGTTAATTTCAATCCCTATTCTCTTCATATTTTTTTAATATCTTACTTATCAAAGGATTTCTAACAATATCGTCATCACTAAACTCAAAAACCCCCATATCGTTTACGTTTTTAAACTTTTGTATTGCGTCGTATAGTCCCGACTGTTTTTTATCTTTGTATCTGTCTGTTTGTTCAATGTCTCCCGATATAAAGAATTTACTATTAAACCCTATTCTTGTCAATAGTAATTTCATTTGATTTGGGCTTGAATTTTGAGACTCCTCAAATATTAAAATAGTGTTATCAATATTCATCCCTCTCATATATGCCAAAGCGAAGACTTCAATGATTTCAGCATCTTTTAATTTTTCACGAGCATCTTTACCTATAATTTTATTTAATAGGTAGTAGGACGGAAAAATATACGGATCTAATTTTTCTTCTAAGTTACCAGGTAGAGAACCAAGCTTCTCCTCGGCTTCAACCGCAGGTCTTACAATAACCAATTTTTCATATGCATTATTAGTGTCCATTAATAAATCCACAGCAGCTTTCATGGCTATGTATGATTTACCTACCCCTGCGGGTCCCGAACAAATTGTTATTTGGTTGTTTCTAAGTAAGTTATAATAAACTTCTTGGTTTTCTGTTAAGAATTTATTTTTTTGTTTTTTCTTAATTATTGAATTAATAAAATCTTTTTTTGAAAATGTCTTAATCTCTCCTTCTTCAGTTTGTGGTTGTGGTTTTCTTCTTGTCATTTATTTAAGAATACTTGTTTATTAATCCATTCGTATGTTTTTTCCATACCTTTGATTAGTGGTTCAGAAACAACCCAACCAATTTTTGTTTCATAAAGTTTGTTGTCTGAATTTCTACCTCTCACGCCAACAGGACATTTAAAACCGTATTTAAGTTGAAATTCGTCTCCTTCTATATTTTTAATTTTAATATCTTTTCTTGAAATATCAATAGCCATTTGGGCTAATTCATTTATCGTAACCATCTCTTCTGATCCAATATTAACCGGTCCAATAAAATTACTATCCATTAATCTTAGTACCGCTTCAATACATTCGTCTATATATAAAAATGATCTTGTCTGATTACCATCACCCCACACTTCAATTTCAGTATCTGATTCTGCGACTTTTCTACACATAGATGCGGGAGCCTTTTCCTTACCACCATTCCAAGTTCCGTAAGGACCAAAGATATTATGAAACCTTGCAATTCTTACGTCTAATCCATAATTTCTTTTGAAGGATAAGTATAGTCTTTCGCTAAATAACTTTTCCCACCCATATTCACTATCAGGGTTTGCTGGATATGCAGAGGACTCTTCACAGTTAGGATTTTCAGAATCCAACTGATTATGTTCAGGGTACATACATGCGGATGAAGAATAAAATACTTTTTTTACATTAAATTTTGTTGCGTAATCAACAACATTTAAATTAATAAGTGCTGAATTATGCATAACATTCGCATCGTTTTCTCCCGTAAAAATATATCCTGCACCACCCATATCTGCAGCCAATTGATATACCTCATCAAATGAGTTTTTTATATCGTTTAACTCCGTTTGGTTTGGTGCAAACATTACTCTTGACACTAAATGAGAATCTCTTAAATCACCTAATACGAATTCTGTACAATATTCATTTTGTTTAAAATAATCATGAGGTTTAATATCAACAACCCTAACAAAGTTTCCTTCCTCATATAATCTTTTTGCTAAATGTCCACCGATGAATCCTCCACCACCAAGAATTAGTATTTTTTTCATATTGTTTTTTAATTTACAAGTTTTTAATCCAATAAACTCCACATCTGTCTATAATTTTTATTTCATCATTAATATTTTGAGATGCTCTAAAATCATGGGTACATGTTTTGGCTCCGTTAAGACAATAGTCGTCAATAATACAAACCCCCTTGTTTGATAATTTATGATAACATGAGTAAAAAACATCATGTGTTGATTCGTACATATCACCATCCATTCTTAATAATGAAATTTTTTCTATATCCTTGTTATTCGGTAAAGTGTCACAAAAAAACCCTTTTATAAAAATCACATTTTCATCTAAACATCTCATAGACTCAAAATTATTTTTAACAGTTTCTAATGAAATTGAAAGTTCCTTATGTATGTAATGTATGTCCCCGTTATCTTGCGGAAATTTACCGCTTGGTTTAGGTAACCCTTCAAATGAGTCGCAAACAAATATTTTTTTATTCATTTCATATATATCACAATATAATTTCATAAAAATTGTTGCTCCACCTTTCCAAACCCCAGTTTCGATCAAGTCCCCCTCAATATCATTTATGCGAACATAATCCAACATTTCATGAAGATTATTCATTCTTTTCATACCAATCATTGTTAACGCATCTGTCGGCCAATCCAATCCTTCCATTCTTTGATAATCAATCTCAGCTGATAGAATATCGTCAATTTCTAATTCAGATGGGTACTCTCCCGTTTTTTTCCAATTATCAACTAACGACTGATTTTTTACCCTACCTAAAAGAGCAAACTTTAAAAAGTTTATTTTTTTTTGTTTTTCCATTTTAATTTAAATTTTATAATTTTTATTTTTTAATATTGTTAACCCATTATTGTTAGTGAATCTCTCATGAACTTCCCATTCATTACCATTTTCAGTATCTAAAAAATCTAAAACCGCGTTCCACAATCCTTGTTTTTTTGTTTCTATGTTTTTAATCTCATTACTTGCATGTTCATAAATTATTTCATCTACCTCACCAAAATATGTGGTGTCATGTAAAATGATATATTTTGAACATTTATTAGAATGAATATCTAACTCACAAACTAATTGATTATATGTGTGAAGAGTGTCGATAAACAACAAATCTGTACTTTCAATTTGAATATTTAAAACGTCCGTTTCTATAAAAGAATAATTAATACCATACTCGTTTGATAGATTTATCACCTCATTAATTTGAGGGTGTGTTACAATATCATAACTAATCATTTTTTTTGGGTTAGATAGTAACAGTGGCCAAGTTGACGAAACCCACCTAACACCCATTTCTGTTATGTGTTCACATTCATTGGCGTATTTAAGTAATGTTGGTAGATGTTCATTTATATCTGAAGGTGTTGAACATTGATTTTCGTATATTAAATTTATTTTTTCCATTTTAATTTTTTTTTGTGTATTAATATCATATTATTTATGTCGTTCATTCTATTATTAGTTTTAAGTCTATAGTGAAAAAATCCCTCATCAATTTCATTTGTATTATAAGTTAAATCAAATCTATATGAATTTATTAAAGGAATACCATTAGAAGAAAGAAATTTTCCAAAACAAACATCATCAATTAAACTAAAATCTAATTTTTCTTCATTATCTATTAATAAATGTACCAAGTCCTTAGAAATAATAAACCCTGATCCTGAACAAAAAGGTATACCAAAATGATTTCCTAAAATTCCAGAATAAAAATTGTTTTTAGGTTTATTTTCTAAATGTAATTTTAATAGATTTTTATCAATATATGAACTTGAATTTGTTCTTAGAACAAAATCAAAATCCATATTAGAAATAAGTTTAAACGCTTCTATAGATTTATTACCGCAATTTATTAAACTCTCAGGGACATCTGTTAAAATATTATTACCAACTATTATATTTTCATTATTATCACCAAAATAGTAATATGTTTCAACACCATCAACATTTACACTATCCCACGTTTGTTTTTGTGTTTTATAAAATTCAGTATATGTTCCTGAATCGTTATATGAAAGTACTAAAATTAATATTCTCATATTAAAAAGTTTATTAATTTATCTATTTCATTTTTGTGTCTTGGATATGGTCGTAAAGAGTGACAATCTACATAATTTTCAGATTTTAATTCATTTTCATCATATGTCCAATAAACTCTGTCAATTCTTTTTTTTGCTCTTCCATATTCCCAACCGCGATTTAATTTTGTTATTATGGATTGGTTTTCATACGAATCTACCATTTTTCCAAAATGTAACTCATCCGTATCCCAACCTAATCCCATATTATTTAATTTTATACAATACTCCTCAAAGGTGTCTTCAAATTTCATAATGTGATTGAATACTGATCCCTTTGCGGCATTATAACATATTGGATACCTAACTACCCCTTGATATGCGTCAGAACTAAAAATAACTAAATTATCATTATCTATGGTTTCAATATCTTTAACAAAATAATTCTTACTTAATGGTAACATATCTATGTCCGATGTCAAACATACGTTATTTTGGTAGTACTTTGTAACATACATTCTTGCTATTTGTGATTGAAATCCCGTATTAATGCCATCTATTTTTTTAAAATTGTGGATGATGGAATCGTCATATTCTACTACATCATCATTGTCAGATATTTTAACCAATAAAGGCTTAATGCCGACTAAATTGAACCAAAGGGTTTTTACAGGTTCCCAAAATTCCGAATATAGTGGGTTATCGTCGGTACTTACAATTACATAATCTATCTTCATAATAATATTTTGTAGTCTTCTGTTACAGGAGTTTCGTTTATACTAATTCGTTCACCAACAAATCTACCATTTTCTCTTTTAATAGGAAATGGTTTTTTTTCATAAAATTCATCATGAGTACAACGGTCGTTTAAAAATACTTGGTATATAGTTTTAGAAAAGACTTGATCGTGACCATACTCCAAAGTTCTACCAAGATTAAATTTATTAACTAAATCTGTCATAGGTATTGTTTTTGCCTTTATTCCCCACATGCCGGCAAGAATTCCTGGTTCGCTTATACCATAAGGTATTACATGTGCAGGATGATCTCTCATAACGTGTAATGTTTTTTTACTATCAATCCAATCTTGTACCGCTAAAAACTCTCTGTTTGATAATCTAGAATCACAATCTCTAAAACAGACATATTCGGCATCTTCAATATCTGATGCTAAAAATCTCCAAAAAGAACCGTGAATACCTCTATTAGTCATATCTAAACAAATGACTCCGTTATTCAAAAGAGAATTAATAGTTTCTGACGGTACGCTATTGTCGTAATATAAAATCATTTGCCAATCAGGATAAATTTTTTTTACCTGTTCTGAATTTCTAATTGCCCCGATATTATATAATGGGTTGTCTCCCCATAAACTGTAACTAATATAATTCATTAAAATATGTTTTGATATAATTTATTTAAACTTTCGTCCATATTAACTGAGTGTCCTTGTGTTTTATGTGAATCTAATTGTAAATGTTTTAAAATTCCATTTGTAATTAACATTTTTTTATTTTTAATATTACTAAAATATGTGATAGATCTTTCGTGTGCGTGTCCACAAGTTTTAGTTTCTTTTATTCTATCAGCGATAGGATTAAACCAAGACATGTATTCGTTAAAAATATCAGTTCTAAATGTGGTGTTTGATGTTGATGACCAAACAGAGTTAGGATTTTTTTCTAATATTTTTTTATAATAACTTAATAAATCTATTTTATTAAATTCTTTAATGACTGGTAGTATGTGTTGATTCCATTCAGGGTTTTGAACAAATTGGTAATGGGACATAGGAAATGGTACATACCCTATCATCTCAACATTATCATTATAAAGTTTTGTATGGAACTGGTCTATATTTTTATTTAGTACAGTATCGTACTCAAACAAGTTAATATATTTAGTTCTTATTAAATTGTTTTTCCATAAACAATACCAACCTGTGTACGATGTGAATAGAGGGTATTGTTCTAAATTACCGTCATAGTCTCTCGCAATAATAACATTATTAAAATTTTCTAATTTATCTATTGGACGACTACCTAAAAAAACGTACCTATAATTATACAGGTTAGAAAATTTCTTTTTATTTTCAAATTCAATAATTAAATCTTGATCGTGAACAAAAATAAAAGTTTCTGACTCGTCTTTTTTATTAATGTCTATTGGTAAATTATCCTTATACCTTTCGGCAAATTTAATTCTATTATCTTCCCACTGTTGGTTAGTTTGACCAATTGAGAGGTGAGTGACTCTAACATCAAACATAACCCCAACCTTTACATTATCTAAAAAGTTAGGTAAGCAAAAACCTAAATCATAAAAGTGGAACCCATCAATAGACTCATCAAAATTATGTTTAATGTTATTTTTGTTTACCGCAAAAAATAACCCATCTACAAGTATAACATCTTCAATTTTATTACCAATGTCTTTTGAATATGTGCTTGTCCATTTTTTACTTTCCTGTTTGTGATTTACTATACCATACATGGTGTTAAAAACTTCCCACCATTTAGCGTTTGTGTCCAAGTATTTAGTTCCTGCCAAACCTAAAACTCCATACTCAGGATTTTTTGTAAAATGTTTTAAAACTTTATCTGCCCAATTTTTTGTATCAAACTCTAAATCGTCATGACAAAACACGACAACATCATTTTTAGATTCAGATAAAATTTCATTATACACTTTAGACAATGACTTCTCTCCGTTATTTACTTTTTCTATTACCTCAACATCCTTATACATAGACGTTTTTTGTAAATAATCAATATACTCTTGATTATGTTCTCTTGTTGAAAATCCTATTGTAATCATATTCCCGTACTTCCAAATCCTTTATCGTTTCTATCTTTTTCTCCTATGACTTCCACTCTTACTAAATCGACCCATTTTCCATTCATAACAGGACACAAAACCGCTTGAGCAATTTTTTGTCCCTTTTCAATTTTTATTCTTTCGTTTGTTGTATTAAAGATTATAACCTTCACTTCTCCTTGATATCCACTATCTACAGTACCTGGAGAATTTAAAACCATTAATCCTTGATTTAGAGCCAACCCACTTTTAGATCTAACTTGTATCTCATAACCTAAAGGAATGTCAAATCTAAGTCCTGTAGGTATTAATTTTCTATCATTTGCCTGTACCCAAATATCTTCTGTTGATCTTAAATCAAATCCCGAATCGGATTCGTAAGCATACTCAAGATTATTATTTTCAGAATCATTAATATATTTTAAAGGGATTTTTTCAAACTCCCCATTAAAATTAATCTGATTAAAATGGTTTTCAATGTCCTCCATATTAATTCCCATTGATTCTAACATCGCTTCAGGATTTGACATATCCATATTACCCATACCAGATTGAAGGCTATTTAACATGTCCATCTGTTCTTTCACTTCTTTTAATTTTCCAAACATTATTTTAAATCTTTTAATTGTTTTATAAATTCAACTAACACATCAACATCTTTTTCACAATACTCAGCAATCTGAGGTAATTTTTGTTCTACCCAATACTCATGATGTACTTTATCTCCTGTTATTTCACCTTCTTTAGGTGTTGGTATCCCCATTGTGGAACAAACCAAATCTAAGGAACCTATTGACGTGTAAGAACCGTATTGCCAAATTTCTTTTGTGTCAATCGCTTTAACCTCCCAAGGCTTAGTGTCGTAAGATGGTAATAACTTAGACGGTAAAATTCCGTTTATTATCATTCTTTTTGCCAACATAGGAATATCAAAATTCTTTAAGTTATGTCCACATAGATAAAAATCTAACTTATGACATCTATCAAGAAGACTTCTAACTTGTGTTAATAAAACTTTTTCATCATCACCTGAGAACGTTTGTTTTTTCACTTCTCCGTTATCCATAACAAACGCCATAGAAACACAAATGATTTTTGCAAACTCAGGAACAAGTGCCGCACGTTTTTTAAAAACTTCGTCTTTTGATAACCCAACATCTTCTGGAAACCTTTTTTGAAACCAATCAAAATATTTCTCAAACTGTTCTGCAATTTCAGGACTAAATCTTTCGCAAGATTCTAAATCAGGACATCCACCTACGGTTTCAATGTCTAAGAATAAAATTTTTGTAATGGGTATGTTTATCATTTTACTAAAGTTTTGTATAATTGTGCTCTGTCAGCCGTGACTTTATTTAGGTTATACGTATCTTTAACCGTTTCGTAAAGACGTTGTCCTAAATCGTATGCCCAATTAGGGTTATCAATTAATTTTTTCATGTATTTTGACCAATCACCATTTCTAACCTCATCAACTAAAAGCGCGTTACCATCAACAAAGTTACCATTATTAAGTGAATGTTTCAAGTCAATTGTGTAAGGTCCGATGTTGGACGCAATAATTGCCTTCTTATAGAATCCTGCCTCAATAACTTTTAATTGTGATTTCATTCTATTAAAAACGTGATTTTTAATTGGTGCTAAGGACACATCGAACCATTTATAGTTTGCCGCGTAACTTGTAACGGGTTTTGTCCAAATTCTATTATATGTTGGGAATTCTTTATTAACATAGTCTTCCTCTTTAAATTTCATTAATGCTTCTTTTTGTGTTGGATTAATTAATGAATATTTGTCGGTAAAAATTTCTTCGTACCTTGCCCAAACAGTTTCTTCAGGTTTAATTGGTCTTTGTTTTTGTTCTCCTGTATCTTTATTAATTTCCGTTACAGTACCTCTTGTATCAAACCCACAAAGATAAACCGAAAACTTATCTTTTATTGGTCTTAATTTATTAAATGTTCCGTCCAATAATTTTAAATCGTGTAAGTGAGATGAACCACCTAACCACCCAAATCTTAACCTATCTGAAGATTCTGTCTTTGCTTGAAATTGTGGTTCGTTTGGATTTATTGCGTTAGGTAAAACAAATACATTTTTATTGAATTTACTTATTTCATTTGCAAATATCGTTGTTGTCGTTGTGACGTTACCTGCAACTTTTAAATTCGCAACTATTTTTTCATGTATTTTATTTTGAATGATTAATTGTTGGATAGGGTGTTCTTTAGTCGGTAACCAATAATCATCTAAATCCATAATGGTTACTATACCCATTGAATTAAGTTTTTGAATTATTTGGACAGATTTATCATAATCTTGCCCAATACTTCTATGAAAATGTACGATTTGATATTGCTTCCAATAATTTATGTCGTTCACTTTTGGTTCATATTCTATATCCACATGAAACTCATCTGAATGATTATTTTGTAAACAAACGTGTGGATCAATACTTCTAAATTTTCCAACACCCGTTTTATCGGATGGTAACACTAATACTTTAATTTTGTTCATATAAAACTTTTAATAAAATATAGTAGATATAAAACAAAAAATCCACCCAAATTAGGTGGATTTCATTAGTTGAAAATAAAATTATTGTATTTTTTTGACTTTGGTTACCTTACCAATAAAAATATGGTTACCTACTTTAAATTGTATTGTCTCATTACTGTTAGTTGTTGACTCCACTAACATTCCTGATTCTTTTAATTCTTCTCTAACAACATCTCTAACGGTATCTCTAACAACATCCCTAATTATGGACTTCATTTCGTTTAGGCTAATGTTAGTCATATTATGGTTTGATTTTGGTTCAGTAATACTAACATTTTCAGATACAGTTTTATTTGGGAAATCAGATATTCTAGTTTTACCCATATTCATTAGTCTTTGTGCTCCTTGTATTACTTCATCAGAAATCTCAACACCCCCACCAACAGAGTTAGGTTGGATTATTGGTTGTTCTATCATTAATCTTTTAATCTCATCAGGTAGTTTTGAATTAGCGATTCTACTCTCATCCAATGGTTTTGTTGGATCATGATAAGGTTTTTCTTGTGATTGTTCTGAAATGAATTCCTGTGGTAAATTATACGTAGCCTGAATGGGATTAAACTCCTCAAGCATAGGTGTATTTATTTTTCTGGCATTTCCATTTTTTATTTGTTCGGATTTCTCCATAATTTTTTTTGATACTGCAAGTCTTTGCATTAAATCTTCTTGTGCTCCCATATTATGCTATATTTTCTTCGTCGTTAAAGTTTGCGTTTATGAATACTCTTTCCATTGACCTATCACCACTAGGGTTGTAATTCGGTCTTACTTCTGTAAAATTATCAAGGGTTGGTTTATAAGTAAAGATTTTATCTAACCTGAAAAGTCTCCATCCTGGTAAAAAATTATTTTCATTTTTTTCAGACCAAGAAGCCCCTTCGGATTCCCAAGCTCTTAATACTCTATTACCTCTCTTACTAAGCCCAAAACAAACGGGTTCAATGGTTCTATACCCTTTACCTCCATTATCGTCTCCGTCATAATAAATTATTATAACTTTTTTGTTTTTAATAGAATCCTGAACATCCGAAATTGATGCTGCCTCTGAGATAATATTTTTTAAACTTTTTAAGAGTTTCATTTAACTAAATAGTATGGATTATTTGTTGAGTATTTATTTATTTTTAAGTCATCTTTTCTTTCAAAAATGTCCGTAGATGTTCCCGCCTTTTGATTATGGATGTCAAGATCACCAGTACCCCTACCCATTTTATCTCCTGTTGCTAATGCGTCAGGGTGAACCGTTGAGTATTGGTTCTCGTCTTTAAAATCATTTCTTGCAAACATTTTTTTTCTTTGTTCTTCAGCTATTTGTGATAATTTATTATCAGGTTGACTGAAATCTAATTTGTCTGATTCTATTGGCATTATATTATTTTTTTCATTAGTTTATTTATTTTTTTTAGTTCCTCGTTAACCGATAAATCATCTACTGTCGATGAGTGTTTGTCATTTAAATTAAAACTATTTTTTTCGTGGTTATCAATGTATTGGTTTTGCATACCAGTATCACTTTTTATTTTTTTACCCCCATCAACATTGGCTCTCCAAACTTTTAATACCTCATCACACCAATTTTTCATTCTATCCCCACCGTTTAATATAAATGGTGCGTCTTCTTTATTACCGTTATACCCATCAAACCAACTCTTTATTCTTTTTATTTGTTGGTATGTTGCGTTTTTACTTTGTCTTAGTTCTTGATTTCGATTAAACCCTTCAATATTTGTGTCCGCCTGTAACTGCACTGAATTAAAGCTATCACCTAAATGTTTTAATAATGTGTCAGGTAAAACTGCGGTATTGTTATATAAATCACTGTTCATCTTGAATTAACTTAATTAGTTGATTTATTGACATACCTTGTTTTTTTGCCATACTTTTTAATGAAGAAACATTCTTTTTTAAAATATTTGACACTTCATCGTTAAGTTCCGTTTCATTATCTTTATTTGTTAATAACTTATCTTCAATTATATCTTCGTTTTCATCAATACCCTTTTCTTTTAAAATTAACCTATCAATAAAGTTCTTCTTATTTTTAATTTTTTTAGGTGCCCTTTTATGTAACTTAGGTTTTTTACCTTGTTGTATGGTTCTTTCAATTGCCGCGTCTTTTTCTAAACCTAATTTTTTTTGAAAGTATTCTACAGTTTCGTCGTAGTTTAAAAACATAGTATCTTCAAATCCAAAGGCATCACCCATATCCTCCTCAGCTAATTTACTCTCACCATAATGTCTACCCCTTAAAAACACATCTCTTGGATTTCTAGCCATACCAATAATTTTATCCATTGTTGTTGAACCTTGCATACTTGATGCTGGATCTAATATTGGAATGCTTGATGACATCCACGTACCATCAGTATCGACAAGTTCTGTAACCTCCTCTTCTTTACCTTTAGTGTCTTTTTTTGTTTTTGTTTTAAATATTTCGTGTGATTTACATGGCATATATTTTCTATCACCATCTTCATTGTGATAGTGTGAACCCGTACATCCTAATGTTTTAGCAACTCTTTCTGCACGTTCTTTAGTTGAGTATTTGTATGATTTCATAAACTCTTTTACCTATAAATACTTACAACAAAGTATTTATCTTAAAAAAGAATGCCTAGTCAAAATTTAAATAGTTATTATTACCCAAGATACCAATCAAAATTGAATTATGGACAATATTTCGATTTAACTTTGGCTTCAGATGAGAGGGGCTATGATGAGGAAGTTGTCTTCTCTACGGATATTATTGCCGAAAATGACGGTAATAGGTTACCAATTTATATGGATTTAAGTTCTTTAGACTCGTCACCACAACTTATAATTGATTTTTATGAATATTCTTCCGGGTCGACATTAGTTTCAAAAAACTATTATAATCCAAATAATGTTGATATCTCTTGTTATTCGGCATTTACAGGAATATGTGATGTTGGGTTAGTTGCGACTGACAATGGTTTATACACTAAAATGTCAGGAGAGACTTTATATTATTCTATGGGTATTAGAGATGACTATAAGTTTAATCCATATTATAGAGATAGAAGGTATAAAATGCATATGGTTACGGGATACACTCAGTCACCTAACATAAGATTTTCAGGTATACCAAAAAATACAATTTATAACTCACTATCAAAATCAGAACCCAACGTCGGATATTACCAACAATTATACGGTAGTTTTTATCAAGGATTTTATAAATTATTTGGGTATGATTATGAAGTTTTCCCTGAGAGGGTGAATAAGGGATGGTCGGCTGAAATGATATTAAAACCAAGAAATGTTGATCAATACCCAATAGACACTAACACGGAAGAATACTTAAATCAGATATACCCAAATAATTCAGGAACTTTCTTTTTCTTTGGTACAAGGGCTGAAAACAAATATTACCATTTTGCTGATGGTAGTCCCGAATCCGATTCGGGATATACAAGGGTTACTTCAGGATTAACAACATTAAATACATGTGCTTGTTCAGACACAGGAGTTACTAACGCCAATTGTGTTACAGTTTATCCACAAAGTGCATCAACCACCGCACATAATATTGGGTGTAATTGTGGTACACCGGCATGTAGTTATTCAGTACCTGTTCCCCCTATTAATCCTAAATTTGATGTTTTGTCAAACGCAATGTCCATTAGGTTTAGTGGTTGTCCGGTAAATCCAAGTATATGTGTAAAGTATTTAAAAATAACAGGGGATTGTATAACTACCGGCACATGTGAAACGTCAGGAACAACATTTCAAACAGGGTATACTATCACAGAAATTTGTGGTCCAAGAATATATGATGAATGTGATTATCCTTGCTCTGCAGATACTGAAGATAGATGGGTTATGGTTAGTGCCGTTTTTGAACGACATACCACAATTGAGGATTGCGACTTATTACACTTAGGTGGGTTAGGAGATTTAAGAATTAGAACCTACCAATCCATTTTAGACGGAGCATCTTATAATTTAATAATGCCACCCGAAACCCATCCAGGAAGTGTAGGTGAACCTAAAGTTTATAAAATAAAGTTTGATCACAAATGGTTTGATGATGTTTGGTATAGATTAGGTACACTTAAAATTTATGTGAACAGTTACCTTTATATGGTTATTGAAAATTTTGAGGAGATTATACCTAGAGAGTTAAACACACCTAAAGAAAGACAAGTCGGAGTACCTTTTAATTTTTCTTTTGGGGGAGGAACTCAAGGGTTACATAACCATTTAATATTTTCTGCAGATACAATGACTAGCGGACAATATATCCAAGATCCTGAGTTATTTCCAAATAATATATTATCAGCAACAACATTGTCAGGTTTAACTACCGACATATTAATGGAACAAACTTTCGGTGGAACATTTATGGGAGGAATATCTCAATTTAGAATGTATGTTGAACCGTTAACAACACCTCAAATACAACACAATTTTAGAATATTAAGAAATAGATTTGATTTATATGACTTTTGGTGTCCTAACTGTTATTCAGAAATACCGAACGATTATATTGATCCAGATTATATTGAACCTAATTATTTTGAATAAACTTTATATTTATTAAATAAAAAAATGCCATTAGTTACTAGACAATACGGACCAAACGCAAAAAATACTAAACTATCCAATTTTGATATGGATAGTAACTTGTATTATTTACAAGAATTAGGTGTAAGTGGATTTTCCTACTCAAACGGAATAATTGAGATATCCAACCCAACGGGAGGGACAAAAGATGTTACAATAAATATAGTTACAGGGTTTACATACAATAACCTTAATACTTTTACAATTACGGACAACTATAATAATAATTTTAGTGCAACAATTAATACTGTTACAGGATTAACTGTAAATGGAACAATTTCTGCAACAACATATCAGAATTTACCATTAGACGTTACAGTAACAGGAGGAACATTTTCCGCAGGAACAATAACGTTTACAAACACAACAGGAGGAACATTTAATGTTACTGGCGTTACTTCCACACCTTCCGTCAATTACACAATTTATAAATCGTTAGTTTCACTAAGTGGTGGGATATTTACTGTAACTCAATTAGAAAATACTATAGGAGACGGTAGTGGTGTAAGTCCAAATGATATTCAGTGGAGTAACCCTAATAATGGTATAATTAGAGCAACTAAGACAGGTGCGTTTACATCCTCTAATATATTAATATCTGTTGAAAACATTAATGGTGGGGGGGTACCTTACATATGTACAGGACAAAAATCTACATCAAATTATATTTCAATAAGTATATTTCTTCATGACGGTACGTTGTCATCAACACCAAATTTTACAAATTTACCAGTAGAAATAAGGAAGTATAACTAAATTAATTTTTTTTAAAGAATTATTACAATAAAAAACTATTTATAAAATAAAACAATGTCAAATAAAAAAATTTCAGAATTACCTTACATAAGTAACACAGATATAGGTGGTTTAGATTTAGTTCCTTTAGTTACTTATTTTTCTTCTGTTACTGGAGATACGGTTTACACATACATTAGTGATTTACAATCAACTATATTAAGTGCTACACCAATATCATACTCAAGTCTCACAACATTAATTACAAATAGCGGACTAACCGCAGGAAGTTATTATTTAATGACTGACTTCCAAACGTGTTACGATCAACCAAACTATGATGTTAATGGTACCCCAATAACGATTGGTAATTATAAGACAGGAACAACAGAACCTATATTATTATTGGCAATATCAACGACAGGGTTTTCACCTACCGTATATTCTACATTATACACTAATGATAAAATAACATACGACATAACTTGGAATACCACTGAAATCACGAGTAGTCCTGCAAAAGGTAGAATCACTGAAAGAATTGATAACTTTAATAATAGAACTGATTATGATAACAGAAATATTTTATTTAAAAGATATATTGGTTATTCATATGAAGAAGACCAACCATACAGTGGTCTTGTAGGTATAAGTGGTTTAACAGGAACTACAGGAGTATTATATGGTAATACCGGAACAACATTTAATTCAAATTTTGGGTCGGGGTCTATTGTCTCAATAAGAAATTTAAATCCTTCGTTTTTTGAAATTCTTTCTGTTGAGAGTGATTCTTTGGCCATCATATCAGGGGTTACAATAAGTGAAACAACTGATTCTCCTTATTATTTTGGGAGTAATGATGGTATAATGAGTTATTACCAACCAAATGTAAGACAGGATGAAGTTTTTGAATACACAACATTTGGTTATGTTATTGATAATAGTGATGCACTTAACAACTATATTGGTAACCAAGCTAATTTATTTATCAAACAAGGCACTGGAGATTTTCTTTTGGCGAACAATGTTTTTCTTGACGGCCCAATCGTAAACAATACCATTGGTAATGGTTCTTATAATAACACATTTAACGATGATTGTGATAATAATCAAATAGGTGATAGTTTTTATAACAACTCAACGAATGATGATTTTGATGGAAATATAATTGGGGAACATTTTAATAACAACTATATCACCTCTAATTTTAATAATAATAGAATTGGTAGTGATTTTAGAAACAATATTTTACTAGGTGGTTCTTTTTACAGAAACAATATTGGAAATAACTTTAACAATAATGTTTGGACTAATAGTGACTTTCAAAATAATGAAATAGGAAATCAGTTTAATGATAATAAAATTTATGGTGACTTCTATAATAATGATATTGGTAATGGATATAATAACAATGAAAGTTATTCAACTTATAATCGTAATTTAATTGGTAACGGATATAATGGTAATACGGTATATTCACAATTTT
>Ga0247843_1001074_pt1 | contig 59184 bp, 55 predicted proteins | sample LaCruzMarch2017__FD_192420 | JGI IMG/M metagenome (GOLD analysis project Ga0247843, IMG submission 192420) | Freshwater microbial communities from meromictic Lake La Cruz, Castile-La Mancha, Spain - LaCruzMarch2017_8m | ecosystem: Environmental > Aquatic > Freshwater > Lake | place: Spain...
CACCGTCCCCCGACTCGCCTGGGAAATGCTCGGCGGAACCAAACTGTTCCCCAAAACCGACCGCTACTTCCTCCGCAACCTAAACTACGACCAAGCCCAATGGGTCCCCCAACCCATGGCCACATTCACCCTCGTCCGCCGCACTGCACTAGATAAGATCGGAGACCCCAAAGCCCCCTTCGACGAGCGATTCCCCATCTTCTTCAACGACGTCGACCTCATGTACCGCCTCCACCAGGCCAACCTCCCCTGCTGGTACACCCCAACCGCCCGCGTTCTGCACCACGGCGGCGAAGGCACGAAGCAAGTGCGCAAAAGCATGATCTGGGAATCCCACCGTTCTTTGCTAACTTATCTGCGCAAACACGCCGGAACGGGACTGGCAGGCTTTGGGTTATTCATACTGACTCCGCTAGTGCTCGCCGCAGCGTTTGTGCGGGCAAAGGGCTACCATGCCGGATTTCGACCTTAGCATCACCATCTGCAGCTGGAACACGCTAGAAGACACCCGAGCGTGTCTTGCTTCGCTAGAAGCCGTCCGGCACGAGGCTAACTTTGAAGTCATCCTCATCGATAACAACTCCGAAGACGGCTCGCCCGACATGGTCGCCAAAGAATTTCCTTGGGTCACCCTCCACCGAATGGCCAAAAACCTCGGATTCACCGGCGGTCACAACTTCGCCCTAGAAAATCGCAACGGACGCGACGCTCTACTTCTGAACTCCGATACCGTCGTCCACCCCGGCGCCATCGAAACCATCATGGCGTTCTCAAACGCTCGCCCAGAGGTCGGAATCGTCGGCCCAAGACTTCACAACCCCGACGGCTCGCTCCAACCCAGCTGCCGCAAGTTCCCCAACCCCGTCGCCGCCATCTTCCGAAACACCCCCATCGGACGTCTATTCCCCAACAACTCCTTCACCAAGGCTTATCTCATGGAAGATTGGGACCACAAGAGCGAGCGCGAAGTCGACTGGGTTTCCGGTGCCGCCCTGCTGGCGAAGGAAGACCTGATTCAGAAAATCGGTGGCCTCGACCCCGAATACTTTATGTATTGCGAAGACGTAGATTGGTGCTGGCGCAGCTGGAAAGCGGCAATGAAGGTGATGTACTGTCCAGACGCCGTGATCACCCATGCGGTGGGGCACAGCACCGACAAGGCGCCTAACCGCATGATCGGACGCCACCACAAGTCGATGCTGCGGTTCTACAAAAAGAACATGATTCCCGAACTGCCCATCGTCCTTCGCCCGCTCGCCCTCGGCGCTGCGTACGCGTTTGTAGGCATCCGCGCCGGGTTCTTCATAGCAAAAAACAAACGAGATGACATCGTCCGGAGAATGCGCCGATGAAGCACACCTTCAGCATCCGCCAGATTCCGGGCCTAGTCCTAGCCTTCGCCGCCTTCCTCGCCGTGCTCATCGGCGGCCAAGTCGTGACCGAGAGCCAGATGATCTTCGGAGGCGGCTCGCCCGTGCTCCTTGCGCTCATGGGCGATGCGGCGGTTCCGCTTCTCACGCACGCTCTAATTGGAACGATCACCGTGGTTGCTTTAATGACCTTCTTGGGTTCAAACCGCGTGTTCCCGATGCCCGCGCACCGGCTCGGGCTGATGGTAATCGTTCTGGCCGGGCTGCTAGCCGCCAGCGCTCTCACCGCCACTTTCCGCGGCCCCGCCTTTGCCGCCCTCGTTCAATGGGGTTTCTATTTCCTGGCATTCTTCACAGCTGCCGCCGTGGTAGGACGCGAGCACGGACCACGCCTTGTGCTCTACGCCATCTTCATTGGCTGCACTTTGCTCGCCGTCCGAGGGTTGATGGAATACGCCGAAATGAAGGCGACCGACCCAACTTGGCGCGTGTTCGCAGGCTGGATCAATCCGAATGCTACCGCCGCCATGCTCATGGTCGGCTGGTTCTTGGGCCTCGGCCTTAGCCAGCTATCCACCCGCATCGGCACCCTGCTAAGCGTCCTTGGGCTGGCCGTGATCGGCCTTGGAATCCTGCTCACCCAGTCCAAAGGTGTTCTTCTTGTCACCGCTGGCGTATCCGTGGTGTCGCTTGTTTTTGCGGCCGTTCAGAATGCAGAAAAAGCTCGACTGAAGGTTCCGGTTGCCGCGATGGTTTTGGTCCTCATCATGGGCTTTGGCCTGACCAAGAGCCAGGCACCTGTCGCCGCTGCCGGCGGAGAAGCGTCCGCAACGGCCCTAACTCGCTTAGGCAACGCTGGCGGCACGGCCGAGCAATCTGCCGGATTCCGCACCCTACTGTGGAAGGGTGCAATCAACCTGATCGAGAAGAATCCAATTGGCTATGGGCTTGGCGGCTACCGGTTCGAATCGGCACGCCCCGGTCTCACCACCCAAACCGTTTTCGCCCACAACTTCTACCTACAAATGGCGGTGGATTCGTCCATTCTCGCACCGCTGCTGCTGTTCGTGATCGGAATCGCGTGGCTCATCTTAATGTTCAAGGGCTACCGAAAGAGTCCGCCCGAGAAACAGATTGTTCGGCTCGCCATCATCACCGCGGTGCTTTCCATCGCCGCCCACGGGTTCGTGGATAGCGATCTCTCCTACTTCGGTATTGGGTTCATCTTCTTCCTTTTGCTCGGACTCGGAACCACCGTAGCCACCGATGCCATCGCTCCGGAACTCCTTCTGCGACCATATCGCCTGTTAGCTTTGTCGGTACCGATCCTGTTTCTGATCTTCTCCATGTTCATCTGCGCGGGCGAAGTCTCAAAGGCGAAAGTCCGCGCCGGATTGATTTCAGGCGATCGTGGCCTCGCGGACGATCTAGCCAGCCTCCAAAATCTCGCGCCGTACGATGGCGAAACCAACTACCTCACCGGCCAGTATCGTATGGCGACCCAAGATGCTGGAGCCGTGGAGTCCTATCGCCTCGCGGCAGCAAAGAGCCCGAGCCCCCGAAACTATCGCGTCCTCGCCCGGACCCAAGAGTCGATCGGCAACTATGCCGCTGCCATGGATTCATTGCGTTCTGCCCTGCGTCGCGATCCCAATAATCTTCCGGCCCTCGCTCAGCTCATGCGGACCCAAAGCGCTTTTGGCACCGAAGAAGACTCGGTTAACACCGCAAAGCAACTTCTATCCGTGGAAACATCCACGTACTACCAAATTCGCTCTCTCCCAGAACTAGTGCCGACCGAGACTGCGGAAGCGAGGATCTTCCTCGCCGAGCGCCTGCCACAGGACGCGCAGCGGGCCGATTGGCTGGTTGGCGCAATCGATATCTACAATCGTTACGTCACCTCGACCGTGCCGTTGGTAGAGCGAACAGAGAAGTACGATCCGGGCTCGAATTTCGGGGGAGAGACGATGCGTAGCGTTAAAGCAAAAATGGAAATGGCTCTGAAGGCCACCAACATGCTAACTGAACTTCGTCAGCGAACTGGCGGAGACGTCGCAGAAGTCGCGGCTTGGGCCGATGGCTTCGAAGCCGTGCTTGTCAAGTAGCGCTTCACAAGCTCGCGAGCAATCGGCGCCGCAACTTCCCCGCCGTGACCCGCTTCTTCCACGCGGACGCAGATCGCAATGGTTGGGTTTTCCAGCGGGGCAAATCCAACGAACCAAGAGTGCGTTAATCGTCCCTTACGCTGCTCGGCACTTCCCGTCTTTCCGCCCCAAGCGAGGCCCGGAATCGCGGCAGATCGGGCGGTTCCAGACTCAATGACTAGGCCCAGGGAGCGTCGCAGCGAAACCCAAAAGTCAGTTGGCAAATCGACGCGGTGCGATTCCTTGGACGGAAGTACCGAAACCTTCGAACCGTCAACCGGATCAACTGTCGCATGAACCAGGTGCGGCACGTAGTTAACGCCATTGTTCGCGACCAGCGCCATGAGATTGGCCATCTGCAGCGGCGTAGCGCCAACCGCCCCTTGACCAATGGACCCGTTGACCACGTCACCACCAAACCAAACGGCCGGCTTTCGGTTTCGCTTCAGCCACTTATCGTTTGGCAGAGAGCCCGGATCTTCCCCACCAATTTCGATCCCCGTGCGAGAAGCAATTCCGACGGACTCAGCCGCTTCAACAAGCTTCTCGCGTCCCATACGGTAGCCGAGCGTGCAGAAGTAAGTGTTGCAAGACTTCTCCATCGCCCGTTCAAACGAAACGCTTCCGTGATGTCCAAGGCACTTGAACGTCTTGGAACCAAGAGTGAATCCACCCGCACAAAAAGCCGTCCCGGTTTCAGACCAAATCCCCGCCTTTGCAGCAGCAATCGCGGTTACGATCTTAAATGTCGATCCAGGGGCAAGAGGAGTCTGGACCGCCCGATTCATCATCGGCAGGTTCGGATCGTCCTTAAGACTCGCATACTCGTGCTCGCTAATCCCGCCCAAAAACAGCGACGGATCGAATGTGGGATTGCTGACTAAGCACAGCACTTCTCCGTTCCGAGGATCAATCGCCACGGCGCTCCCCTTAAATCCCTGCTCCGTAAGCATGGTCGTCGCCAACTTTTGAAGGTTCGCGTCCAAACTCAAAACCAGCTTCTTACCGGGCGTCCCTGAGTCTCGCCCCATGATGCGGAGCGGGCGTTGCCGAGCATCCACCTCGATGTATTCTCGTCCGAGCGTGCCCATTAGATCGAGCTCGTATGCGCGCTCGATCCCGCCCTTACCAACGTAGGGCGGAACCTTCATCTGGAACTCCTCCTTGATCCTCTTTTCCTCGTTCGGGTTCGGTGTCCACACGTAGCCCAGAACGTGGCTGAAACTTGTTGGGTCCGGATAGAACCGCATGGGTTGGGTGTCGACCGAAATGCCAGGCAACGTATCCGCGATCTCCGCAAGCTTGGAACCAGCGGCTACGCTCGCCCCAACGTAAATGGGGGTCGGCAGGTGCTTACGCCAATACCCATCGTTGAGCTTCTTCTCCAAGCGCTTCTTGTCCGCACCAAGAATCTCTGCGACCTGATCCAGCACTTCGGGATGCTTCCGAAGGACATCTGGCACCCCTTTCACAACGATTTCTGGGCGGACGCCGGCGACCATCTTTCCGCGGCGATCGACAATCAATCCGCGAGGCGCGAGCGAGTCGATAGAAATCTGCTCACTTGCCTCCGCCCGTTCGTTCAGCTCAGTGGCCTTTACGATCTGGAAGTAATACAACCGACCAAAAAGTGCCAGCAAAGCCACCGCCATGACCCCTGGAAATACAAGCAGTCGCGCGTCAAGGTCAGGCTGCTTCGGGGCGTGAATAACGGACATTTCTGGAATCCAAAGTCTACTGGGACGACGGTCGTACGCGATGCCAAATCTTTCGCGCCGTACGAACGCTCCTACGCTGCGCTCTTTCAAATAGTTCAGGCCCCTTTATGCGAGAGGCACTGGCAACCACCGTCCGAGGCGCGGCCGTTCGATGGGCTTGGAAATCGTTTCCTCGAACCACTTGGATGTAAAACAGCTTGAAGAAGACGCAGATCAAGGCGAAGGCCATCAAACCGGGAAAAATCCACATGCGGATCGGTTCGGTTGACATTGCCCCGGGCCTCTGCTTTTCTTCCATCATCCGTTCCTACTCCCGATGCACGGGGCAACTCTTCCGCGGAATGTTGCTTCGTTTCATGCGTCGAGTGATCGTCTCCATACAAAACGGATTTGCCACCGCAAGGGTCTCCGCGCATAGCTCGACCTCAACGACATCTTCGGTCGGACGTTTTGGCGGTTCTGGCTTCGGTGGCTGCGGTTTTTGTTCGGGTTGCTTCGGAATGGACGGCTCTTCCGCCGGCTCACCTTCGGGTTCGACTTTCGGCGTAGGTTCATCCTGGTCTTGATCCAGGTCAGTCGCCTTCGGCTCCGCAGTGTCATCCTCCGTCGCCGGAGGAACCGGTACGTCGTCGACAACGGCAGGTGTGGTTGGCTTTGTTACGGCCACAACCACTCCGGACTCGTTGCCATTGTACGTCGGCATCTTGCCGCCATACGCATTTCGCGCGAACCGCATGATGTCGACCCAGAAGTTGATCGACACGGTCCCGCCAAAGACGCTGCTACTCATGCGCGAGTTGTTTCGTGAGCCCACCCACGCGATGCCAACCAAGCCGTCGGAATAGCCGCAGAACCAGGCATCCCGGTTATCGTTTGTCGTTCCTGTTTTGCCCCGAGCGTTCGGAATGACTCGCGCCGCCGTTGCCGTACCTCGCTGGACAACTTGCTCAAGTAACTGATCCATGGAGTCAGCGACCCACTCGTCGAGAACACGCGGGAATTTTCGGGCGGTGCCCACATACACCGCATTACCGTCCGGTCCCGTAACACGGCGAATTCCAAAAGGTCGAATACGATCGCCTCTCGAAGCGAAAACGCTGTAGACCTCCGCCATCTCAAGCGGATGGACGCCCATCGGGCCAAGGGCAATGCTCAGAACCGGATCCAGCTTTGACTGAATCCCGAAGCGGTCATGTGCGTATTGCACCACGACCTCTCGCCCGGTCTCAAACGAGGTCCAGATCGCCGGGCGATTGATCGAGTACGCAAACGCCGTGCCTAGATCGTAAGAGCTTGCTTCCCATCGACCCGAATTCTTCGGCGCCCAAACCTTGCCATTGGACTGTGGAAATGTTATCGGTCGGTTCGAGACCTGCTGCCCCATCGCGAGTTTGCCCGTCTGGAGCGCTGCGGCATAGACAATCGGCTTAAAGCTGGAGCCAGGCGATCGCAACCCCATAGTCACCGTGTTGAATTGGTCCTTCTTGTAGTTTGTGCCTCCGACCATTGCCACGATCTCTCCGTTGGCGTTGGTCAACACGAAGCAGCCATCCTGTACGTTCTGCCGCCGGTGCTTTTGGACTTCGCGCAGGACTGCTCCCTCCGCGTACTCTTGGATATCCATTCGGATCGTCGTCTCGACCCGATAGCCGCCCTTCCTCAGGTTGATGTCTGGCAGCTGCTCCCGAAGGCTCTTGAAAATATAGTCAACAAAGTACGGAGCAAGCGCTTTCGACGACACAAGCAATTTCGAAGATTTCTTGACCCGTGGGTTCTCGGCTTTTGCCTGCTTGGCCTCCGATTGGGAAATCATCCCTTCTTCCAACATGATGTCAAGCACCACGTTTCGATTAGCCAGCGCGCGCTTGTAGTTGCTAATCGGGTTTTCGTCACTCGGACGACGTACGCATCGGGAGAGAATCGCCGCCTCGCCAATCGTTAGGTCTTTGATTTCCTTCCCGAAGTAGATCTCCGCTGCCGAAGCCAAGCCGTACGCGCCTTCTCCAAAATAGACTTGCTTTAGATACAGCTCTAAAAGCTGCTCCTTTGTTTTCAGCTTCTCAAGCTGAAGCGCAAGCGCGATGTCCCGGAACTTACGGTCCATCGAGCGGTCGTCGCCATTCACCAAGCGCTTCGCGAGCTGCATGGTGATGGTCGATCCGCCCTGAGACAAGCGACGTTCACGCGCGGCGAGAAATGCGACGCGGAACAAACCAACTGGATCAACGCCGCTGTGCGTGTAGAACCGTTTGTCCTCCGCCGCCAAGAAAGCATTGACCACGTGGTCGGGAACATCCTTCAGCGTGAACGGCTTGCGGTACTCGTCAACCAGTCGGAAAAGCTCTACTCCGTCCGCGCTAACAATGATCGTTGGCTCGGAGTCTGCGACCAACATCTTTTGCTCGATCTGCTCGGCATCCGCTTGGAGATTCTTGGATGCAAAAAAGATCGTGATCGCAACGGCGCATAGAAGCCCTAACAGGAGAATAAGAAAGGCAACGAGGGTTCGCTTCAGGCGGCGAGGCCACGGGTTGCGGTACTCCTGCGCGGCTTGCTTTGGGCTAGCGGCTGGCACAATAGGCATTATAGCGGATGGTTGACGCTTGTCTAGTTGGGTCCGTTACCTTTGGACCCAACAAAGACCTACTGGCCGCCTAAATCTCGCTTTAAACGGTCGGCTACTCGGTCGAAATTCGTGCTCTTTGGACCAACCACGGCAAAGTTGATTCCCCCAACGCGCCAGGTACGCGTTGAGATCTCGCCGCGAGCAAACTTACTGAGCCGGTCAGATTTCAGATCGGCGCGCGTCTGAAATACCGTCAATCTGCCTGTGTTGCTCGAAAACATTTGCGCGAGAATGGGCTCGCCTTCTGGTCGGATCACGCGAGCGGATTCTAGCCGAAAACCGAATTCTCGCGGTATTTGAATTTGTCGCAGGTTGAGCTTGGTCGTAAGCTCATTCGCCTCGGTTTGCGGAGAAACTGTCCGCAATCCCTTCCTTGACACCTTGAAAAGTCGGGAATCGATCTTATCCTTGAACTCAATCGACTTGAACTCGTAGCTCCCAACCGATGTCCCAACAAAATCATAGACTTCGCTCTTGAGGACCGCTCCGGTTGTTGGGTCGATATAAAGCTTCTGAAGTGGATTTCCGCGCTGATCCGCAACCAGCAGCAAGCGAGTCAGTCGCCCCGCAATCAATGAACCGTTTTCTACCGAGACCTTTCGCTCTTGGCGAAACCGCGCCAAGCTCGCAACGAGCCTCAGGAGCGATTCCCCGCGACGAGGTGGCAACACGCGAACCTCATTCTGTCCAGGCAAGTAGTGTCGCCGCTCTGTTGGGTCTTCGATGATTACTTGTCCAGAGAACGCAGAATCGTTCGGAAAGTCGATGCGAATTCGGTCGCCATCGCGCGTGATGTATTCGACCGTTTCTCGTTGTGCTCCCCGAGCGCGCACGTTCACTACCCGGACTCCGGTATATCGCAACGAGTCCGCTCTGCTCACCGCCAAACGGAGTATCTCCGGCAGGCCCTCCAGGGACGGGCGCTGCTGACCATAGCTCGTGGCCGCGCTTGCTGCAATGATCGTAGAGGCGAGAATCCTAGAAAACATCAAGATCCAACAATGGGTCCGAGACTGGAGTCGGACTCGAATAATCCTTCATTTCGCTAACACTTAACCCAGCACCCGTGACAGACGCATAGTTCACATCATCCTGATGGGTTGCAATCATCAAGGATTCCACCGAGCTTCCCGTCGCATCAGATGCCACAGGCCGAATGACGAACGCGACCGCAAGAGCCGCGGCCAACCCCAAGCCAAGTGCGGGCCTGAGAAGCCACCGTTGGAGCTCAAGCTTCGGCTTCGGCTTGGCTTCCGCCAAAATCCGCTCATTGAGTTGACTACGCCAGTTCATGCTCGGAATTTCTTCCGGCAGGTCCTTCACCAGCTTGGCAATCGACTTCATAGAGTCGCTGGCCAGTTTTTCATCCAACTGATTCTCGTTTTTCAATCGTTGCCTCCTTCCGTCATGTAGCGCTTAACGACAGATTGTAGATGAGCCCGGGCAAGAAACAAACGACTTTTTACGGTGCCAACGGGTATGGACAAGGTTTCCGCAATTTCCTCGTAGGACATTTCCTCACGGTCGTGAAGAAGCAAAACCATTTTAAGCTTTTCGGACATTTCTGCGATACCTGATTCAACGACCTGAATCAGTTCTGCATCGAGCATCAGAGCTTCGGGCTGCCAGCGAGAGTCTGAAAAATCCATTTCCTCGCCATCCTCGAAGTCCGATACGAGACCAACGGAGTTGGGCGTGCGGCCCAGTTGGCGCGACCGATCGATGCATAAGTTGTTTGCAATTCGGAACAGCCAAGTACGAACGCTGGAGCGGCCGTCAAAGCGAGCGAAGCTTTGGTACGCACGAATGAAGACTTCCTGCGTCACGTCTGCCGCTTCGTCGGCATTGTTGACCATGCGCTTTACAAAGCCGAAAACCCTCGCCTGGTAGGCATCAACAAACTTGCCGAACGCTTCCACGTCCTGTTTGCGACAGCGATCGATTAGCGCTTCTTCAGCACCGGCTTCCATTTGCCGCCTTGGGGTTGCGGGCATTGCCCGAACGCACAGTTGCATGTTGTAGTGCTGAAACGCATGAGTGCATGAAAAGTTCAGTACAAACAAAAAAGGCGCCCGAGGTCCTGTGACCTCGAGCGCCCTCCGATGGCTCGCTTAGAAGCGAACGCCGACGAACAGGCCGTAGCCGTTCAGCGACGAGTCATCGTTGCCGAAGAATCGTCCTTCAACGAAGACTGGAGTCGCGCCGGAAGTCAGGTTGTAGCCAACTCCGAGCGTGTAAGCGAAGTTGGTGTTCTGCGAAGTGCCGCCGCCCGATGGCTTTCGGGAGAACGAAACGCCAGCGCCAGCCGTGTAGAACAACTTTTCGTTGAGTTCGCCCACGTAGTTGACTAGAACTGGGACCACTCGGTAGTCATTTCGGTTGTAGAAGTCAACCGAGACAGCGAGGTGTGCCTTGTAAGTTGGGCTCTTTGCAGCGACCGAAAGCTCTCGAACTTTGTACTGCAAACCAACTGCGAGCCAAGTCTTCGACTCAGCCTTGGCGGCGCCGCCGGTTGGGAAGAAGGCTCCAACTCGGGCGCTGAGGCCGTTGACTGGTGAAGTCTGTGCCGATGCGGTCTGAACAGCGGAAAGGCCTGCAACCGCGATTGCTACGAGGGTGATGTTCTTTGTCATGTCTTTATCTTCCGTGTTTAAAGTCGGATTTACTTAACTATAGCACCCGGCTAAATTCAGCGACAACTGCATTGTCGGATGATTTCGACCGCAAGTTTAGCCGTGTTCACAAGATCAATCCGAGATATTCGCTCTTCATGGGTGTGGATCTTGTCCATGCCAGTCGCCACGACAACGGCAGGAATCCCGCGAGCGTTAAAGATGTTCGCGTCACTGCCGCCCAACGTGTGTCGAAGAGCCGGCTCAAATCCCATCGCCCTGCTCGCGGCTTGAGCTTTCTGCACGACGGGTTCAGATTCCTCGAGGAGGAAAGAAGTGTAATGACGGTGGTGTTCGAACGTGACTTGTGCCCCTGCGGCAGCGGCGGCGGCCGAAAACCGGGACCGCATGTGCTCAATCTGCTGATTGAGTTCTTCAAGGTCGAGGCTCCTCGCTTCAGCTCGAAGGGTCACTTCCGCACAAACGACGTTCGTTGCGGTTCCCCCTTCGATCGAGCCAATGTTTGCCGTGGTAACGGCGGAGATTCGGCCAAGGCTCATTCCTTGAATTGCGGCTGCCGCAACCTGAATCGCATTGATTCCCTTCTCCGGCTCCTTACCGGCGTGAGCTGGCTTTCCAAAAATCTGAACCGTGAGTTTGTCGTGGGTTGCCGTTTGATTAACAAATGTCCCGACCGGAGGACCGGTATCAAGAACGAACCCGTAATCCACTTCGATCTGGTCGAAATCCATCACCGATGCCCCGAGGAGTCCGATTTCTTCCGCAACGCTGAACAGCAAATAGATGTCGCCGTGCGGCTCCTGATCCTCAATCACGGAACGAACCGCTTCGATTGCCGGTGCAATCCCGGCACGATCGTCAGCACCGAGAATGGTTGTCCCGTCACTGACAAAAACCCCATCGATTTCGGAGATCACCAGCCGATCGGTGGGCTCGACCGTGTCGAAGTGGGCAGAGAAGAATATTCGAGGCATGCCCGACTTATTCGCTGGCAGCTTTGCGATCAAGTTGTTGGCCGTTCCGCCCAACCGCTCCGCCGCATTGTCCTCCCAAACCTCCAGACCGAGCTCGATCAGATGCTTCTTTGTCCAAGCGACAATTTCAGCCTCCGCAAGTGACGGGGCGTTGAATTGGCACAGGTCCAGGAAAAGTTTGACCAGCCGATTCTCGTTAATCATTCGTTCGCTTTTACCCGTCCAAAAGGACTTCAGAAAAATTGATGACCAACTCGCCGCGGAGTCGAACACTTCGGCGCGTCTGTCCGCTAGAATTGCGCCATGGCATTGCACACCGTGACCGTTGATGGCGTTGGTTCGTTTGAAGTTGAAGAAGGGACGAAACTCGTTCTTGCACTTGAACAGAACGGCGTGGACGTAAGCCACCGATGCGGCGGGCACGCTCGATGCACGACATGTCGGGTCGGATTCGCGACCGAAGCGCCTCCGTTTGGCGAAGCCGAACAAGTGAGCCTCACCGAAGACGGCGTGCTCGGATCATTCCGACTTTCGTGCCAAGTCCGCGTCGACCGAGACATGCGGGTTAACGTTCTCATGCGAGCCTCCGAGAAGGGTTGGGAGCCAGGACCAGAGGTTGAGGCGTAAGACACGTTTGGTACATTGAACACACATGCATGAATTGCTCGCCGAGAAACTCATTCGCGATGTTCCAGACTTTCCCAAGCCGGGCATAGTCTTCAAGGACATCACTCCGGTTCTGGAATCCCCAGAAGCCCTTCAGCAAGTCGTTTATCTGATGGCGGCAAATGCAGAGTCCAAGGGCGCCGACGTCATCGTGGGCGTCGAAAGTCGCGGATTCATCTTCGGCGTTCCCGTAGCCATGGCGCTTCAAAAGCCCTTCGTGCTGGCACGAAAAGTTGGCAAGTTGCCGTACGAGAAAATTTTCGAGGAGTACTCGCTTGAGTACGGAACGAACACCGTTGAAATGCACACGGACGCCATCAAGCCTGGCCAGAAGGCGATCATCCTTGATGATCTCCTTGCCACGGGCGGAACGGCTCGGGCAAGCGCGCGTCTGGTCGAACGACTCGGCGGCACCGTGGTCGGATTCGGCTTTCTCATCGAGCTCGGCTTCCTAAACGGACGCGAAGCTCTTCCGAATTACGACGTACACAGCCTGATCACTTTCTGAAAATCATGAGACTTCTCGCCCCTATTACCCTCGCAGCACTGCTGCTCAGCGTCAGCGCGAACGCGCAAACCACTAAGGCTCCCGCCGCAAAACCTGTCGTCGTCACTGTTTCGGACCTCGCGAAGAAGGCAGCCGACTTCGACAAGAAGAACGTCCAAACCACCGGCAAAGTCGAAAAGTTTGAACAGCGCACCAGCCGAAAGGGCAACGCGTACTTTGTTTTTGATCTCATCGAAGGCAAAGAGCGCGTCCACATCTACGGCCAAGGCAAGCTCGAAGTGAAGGTCAAAGACGGCGACAAACTTAAAGTCACCGGATTCTTCCGAAAGGAAAAGAAAATCGGAGATCGAAGCTTCAAGAACGAAATCCAAGTTGATCTGAAAAAGAAGCCCATCGAGGTCCTGTAACCTTGACCGCTCCACGGTCGGGAGATCCCCGACTTATTGCCGTTATGGGCACCACCGCGTCTGGCAAGACCTCGCTGGTCGAGTCTCTTGCCGACGAAATGGGTGCCGTGCTCATAAACGGCGACGCATTCCAAATTTATCGAGGAATGGACATTGGCACCGGTAAATCAAGCACCCCGGACCGGTATGCGCTGATGAACATTCGAAACCCGGACCAGACTTACGGAGTCGGTGAGTTTGTCCTTGAGGCCCTGGCTGTACTTGCAACGGCCCACTCAGATGGCAAAGACGCGATCGTTGTCGGTGGCACCGGACTCTATATCCGGGCCCTTTTCGAAAACTATGCCGACCTCGCCGAAATGCCTTCGCCGGAGCTCCGAGCACGCCTTAACGAGACTCCCTTGGAGGAATTGCTCGTCGAACTTAAGGAACGGGACCCAAGTTCATTTGAGTCGATCGACCTTAAAAATCCGATTCGCGTCAAGCGCGCAATCGAGCGGACTTTTGCCGAACGGCGAACTGTTCCGCCCAATCCGTACGTTTTACAATTGAAGATTGCGTTAGATCGCGATCTTGAAGTGTTAAGGGAAGCCATTGCCCATCGCACCAGCTTAATGGTGCAAAATGGCTGGATTGAGGAAGTCGAAAGACTTGAGTCTGCCGGATACGGCCAAAACGATCCTGGATTCCGAGCCATCGGATACCGGACGATGAGCAAGTACCGAGCAGGCGAGATTCCTCTGGACGTAGCGATGGAGACAACGATTGTCGAAACCGTACGTTATGCCAAACGGCAGAAAACGTGGCTACGAACGGAGAAGAATCTCACGATCCTTGATGGTGGAAAAGATGCGGTCTCAGAGGCGAGACAGGCAATTTCCGCGATGTATTGCTAATCGGAGATTATTTTGATGGGTAAAGCCATAAACCTACAGGACATGTTCCTGAACCAAGTGCGCAAAGAAGGGATCGCGGTGACGATCTACTTGATCAACAGCGTTCAGCTCAAGGGTCAAGTGCGCGGATTTGACGCATTCACCGTACTACTTGACCAGCCGGGCAAGCCAACTCAATTGGTTTACAAGCACGCCGTCGCCAGCATCGTTCCCGCGCGTCCCGTGGGAAGCTACCGATCGCCGAGCGATGGCCCAGAGGCACGCGACGACGAATGATTAACTTCACCAAAATGCACGGAATTGGCAACGATTTCGTGATTTTGGATGGAATTTCGGAACAGCTCCCGCCGGGCGATCTGGCGGGGCTCAGCCAACGAATGTGCGACCGGCATCGAGGCGTCGGGGCCGATGGCCTGATTCTCGTTGAACGGAGCAACCGTGCGCCTTGGCGAATGCGAATGCTGAACCCAGACGGTAGCGAAAGCGAAATGTGTGGGAACGGCCTGCGCTGTTTCGCCCAATACATTTTGGATCGAGGTTACGAAACCGCTCCAGAATTCAACGTGGAGACCGGTGCCGGCGTCTTGGCGGCAAGCACCGTGAACGGTCTGATCAAGGTGAATATGGGTCGCTACGTTTTGCCGCCCAAGGACACCACGTTGCCCGTGTTGCCCCACGGCCTATACGGGTTCCCCGTTTCGATGGGCAATCCCCATTTGGTCATTTTCGTTCCAGATGTGGCCGCCGTGCCCTTGGAGTCTTGGGGGCCAGAGCTTGAGCATCATTCGGCATTTCCCGAGCGGACCAACGTTCACTTTGTGCAAGTTTTAGACCGAGGCGCCGTTCGACAGCGAACCTGGGAGCGTGGAGCCGGGATTACCTTGGCGTGCGGAACCGGAGCCTGCAGCGTGGCCGTAACGGGCTTTGTGACCGGAAAGACCGAGTCGAAAGTTAAGGTCCACCTTCCCGGCGGCGATCTGGTTATTGAAGTTCAAGAGGACGAGTTCGTGATGATGTCCGGACCAGCTAACACCGTTTTCGCTGGCGTCTGGCCGGACTAGAGCTTCTCGGAACGCATACGATCGATCTCGCGACGGGTGTCGTCTTTCGCAATCGAATCCCGCTTGTCGTAGTTCGACTTACCTCGCGCGAGGGCAATTTGAACCTTGGCTTTGCCTCGATCATTGAAGTAGACCGACAGCGGAATGATCGACAGCCCCTTCTCCATCTGCTTGCGCTCAAGGGTCGCGATCTCTTTCCGGTGCATCAAAAGCTTCCGGTCTCGCCGACGCTCGTGGCCGAAAACGGATGCTTTATCGTACGGCTCGATATCCAAGTTGAGTATCCAAAGTTCCTCTTTCATCACGCGGCAAAAGGCGTCGGTGAGGTTGCCCTTACCTTGATACAGGCTCTTCACTTCTGTTCCAGAGAGAATCAGCCCGGCTTCGTATGTGTCCTGGATGGCGTAGTCGTACCGAGCCTTTCGGTTCTGAATCGACTTCGGTGCTACCCCTTCCTTGCCTTTTTTGCCTGCCTTTGCCATAACTTCCCCGACCCGCGGGGACTTAGCAGTGTACCGATGGCACTACTTTCCTTCCTGAGGCGTTAGCCTTTGCGTGTCCGTGAGTTGGGTGAGAACCCTTCTGCACGGGTAGATTGGAACATATATGAAATCGCTTTACGGCATCTTACTGGCCGCCGTTGTCCTTGCGGGTTGCAACAACTCCGCACCAGCACCAGAGACAACGAAGGAGCCTGAAAATGGCAAAGTCGGCAAAACGGCCGAAACCTCCGACATTCTCGATGAGCTGGTGATCAAGGACGTCAAGGTTGGAAAGGGCGAACCGGTTAAAGCGGGCGACACCTGCTTTGTCCGATACCGCGGCTTGCTCGTCGACGGAACCGAATTTGACTCGAACATGGTCGAAGGCCGGGAATTGTTCTCATTCCAGGCCGGTCCTGGCGGTCAAGTCATCGAAGGCTGGAAAACCGGCGTCATCGGAATGAAGGAAGGCGGAGAACGAAAGCTATCGATTCCTTGGAAAATGGCATACGGTGAAGGCGGAAGCGGAAAGATTCCACCCAAGGCCGACCTGTACTTCACGATCAAGCTCGAAAGCGTTCTACGAGCGGGCGAAGAAGCAACCGTCAGCCGAAAGATTCTGAAGCAAGGCACCGGTGTGGCGGTTAAGAAGGGCGACAAGATCGAAGTCGACTTTATCGGATCATTGCTTGATGGCAACCAGATCGATTCCGGCAAGTACGTTTTCACCGTTGGCGAGGGCGAGGTCATCCCCGGTATTGACGCTGGCGTAATCGGAATGAAGAAGGGCGGCAAAGTCAAACTTCAAATCCCACCCGCGGCAGCCTTTGGGCAGTTTGGCCGAGAGCCAACCGTTCCGGCCGGAGCATTCGTAATCTACGAAGTAGAACTGCTCGGATTTAAGTGATGACACCTCGAACTCAGATTGCTCTCCCGCTCATGGCCGGCCTTTGCTTGGTCTCGTCGTCCGCTCTTGCACAGATCACCGCGAAAAACGGCCTTTACGATTTCCGCGTGAAGTTGACCAGCGGGCAAAAGCTCAGCTACGTCAACTCGGTGGTTGCGATGGGCGGAATCAAGGTGGATATGCCGATCTCCATGAAGGTCCTTTCGGTGACCGGTGGCAAGGCGACCGTCGAAACAAAGACCGGGCCGGGCCGAATGAACGGACAGGCGATGTCTGAAAATGCGGTCACGGAGAAGGCTGTGATTGACCTCAAGGGGCAACCAGTCGGCGCTGGATCAACCGGCACCGGAACCGTATTCGGTGCCGCGCCCAAAAAGCCGGTCAAGGTTGGAGCAACGTGGACCGGAAAGGCACCCACCGGCGACACCGGCATTGGGATGAAGGACATCACCGCCACTTACACCTTCGTGGGCGTCAAGTCCGTCAAAGGAAAGCAAGTTGCCGAGATTAAAGTCACAATCAAGGGCTCCGGAGACTCGTCGATGACCGGAGGAGGCATCGTTCACCTTCTCACCTCAGACGGCTTCCTCCAATCTAGCAAGCTTTCGATGGCTCTCAAAATGGCAGGCTCAACGCAGCCAATGACCTTCACCGCAAACACGTACCGCAAGTGATCGACGTCCAAGCCGAAAGCGGCCTTACTGGCCTGATTCCGATGCTGTCTCGCCATCCGCGAGTAGCATCGGTGTCCGAGGGTGCAAACGGAATCTCCTTCAGCTTGAACGGTTGGCATCGCGAAGTTAGAGTTGCCGATCGCGATTGCGAATTGGCCGGTCTGGTTGAGCTAATGGATAACAATCCGTTGGTTTGCGCTGATGTCGTTTCCGTGCTCCCGGCCAACGCCGTGCTGCCCACGATTGCCATTGGTCCATTGGCTCAAGCGGGCCTGCTGGTAGAAGCACCCACCGTCATGACCAGCCTGGAAACCGACGAAGAAGACCTTGCCTACTGGCTCACGCGCTCAGACTGGCGCGGCGGAGTCACAGTGTTGCACTCTGAACTTGAGCTTGGTTCCGTGGTTGCCGTAACCGTGATCGCCGCCATCACCACTCCACCCGATCCGAGCGACATTGACGATCTCTTTGAGGAGCGCTACGGCCGCTCGTTCTTTATCCAGCGCAACGAAACCGACCCCTGGGACACAAAACTCGTCCAGGGCACAAACAAGGCGGTTTATCGCCTTCGCTGGACGCCTGACGAGCCGCACAGTTTGCTGACCATCCAGTTGATGGCAGATCTAAACGGAAAGCTCGGCGCAGGCCAGCTTGTTCATTGCTTCAATGTGATGAACGGGTTCGAAGAAAGCCTCGCTCTCGACTAGCTAGTCTTTCGCGTCCAAGTCAATCACTTTCGAAGGGCGGGTCTTTTCCGCCTCGATCTGGGCCATTTCTTCTTTGTCACCGACCATGTAGTCAACGCCCTCTCCGGTGCTCTTTTCCCAGACGCCTTTCTCGGCGCGCTTCCAGACCGTGAAGCCGTGCTTGCCTGGGTCACGCTGTTTCGAGACCTTAAAGGACGCACGGCTAATGACCCGCTTCACTTCCAATCCGCAGTCTGGGCAGAACTTCAACGCCTCATCATTCACCGACTGAATCGCCGCGACCCGATTGGGGCACATGAAGCAATCGCGATCCACCGGCTCGTACTCGTACACTGGCATCAGTGAGTTCATTGTCCCTCATCGAAAGCTGGAACCAGGAAATCATCGCCTGCCGAAAGTGCCCGCGCCTTGTGGAATGGCGAGAATCGGTCGCCGCGGTCAAGCGAAAGTCGTTTGCTGACGAAGACTATTGGGGCAAGCCTGTTCCCTACTTCGGCGATCCCGACGCGCGTTTGCTCATCCTAGGCCTTGCGCCCGCCGCTCACGGCGCAAACCGAACCGGACGCATGTTTACGGGCGATCGAAGCGGAGACTGGCTCTACCGAGCCTTGCATCGTGCCGGCCTTGCGTCACAACCAGAAGCGACCAGCCTCGCTGATGGCCTGACCCTGACGAACGTGCTGATCGCCGCGAGTTGCCACTGCGCTCCTCCGGACAACAAGCCGTTGCCAGAAGAATTGGAGAACTGTAACCCGTATCTCCAACGCCTGCTGGCAAGCCGAAATTGGGACGGCATCCTGTGCCTCGGTGGCATTGCCTGGACCCAACTTCACCGCACTCTAGAACTCAAGGGCCCGAAGTTTGCCCATGGCATCGTGCACCATTCGAATCAGACTCGCCTCGTCGCAAGCTACCATCCAAGTCAGCAGAACACTTTCACCGGCCGGTTGACCGAACCGATGCTTGATGCCGCCATCGCGGCTTGGAGGGGTTAGTCGTTCAACAGTTCTTTCCGTTCAATCTCGTAGCGCTTCACTTCCCCGTTTCGGGATGTCACGAGCTTTACTTTTGAACCCTTGGGGCCCTTCATCAGCTTATCGATGCGCTCGTAAGTGCCTTCAATCTGTTCTTGACCATCGACGCTGAGTAGCTGATCTCCGACCTTGATTCCGGCCACTTCGGCCGGCGAGTCGGGCGCAACCGCAAAGATGATCGTTCGCTTGCGCTCGTTGCTGAAGCCAGCCCGAATTCCCACGTCTCCGGACAAGCCGTCGGCTACCTTGCCGGAGAAGTTATCCAGCCAAACGCGACGTCGCTCATAGTCGAAAATGATATTGAAGTTCTTAAGGAACTGGAATCCGACGGTTCCGTCCGAGTCTGCAGAACTGGACGGCAATTCGATGACGTCCCAAATGCTTTCCTGAACCGGTACTCCGAAAATGACGGAGTCCTTCATCCGGTAGTACCACGTGTCAACTGCCCCGCTGGCAACGCCCGCGCTAAAGAAGTACTTCGGCTTGTTCCCTTCTTTCCAGAGCCCGACCCGCTCTAATGAGTCCTTGTGCGTCGTCGCGTAAAACCCGTTCCCGGTGTCCAACGCCAGCGTGAGCTTTTTGCCGGTGCTCACCTGCGCCGCCAACTCCATGGCCGAACCACCAATCGGCAGTAATTTCGCGAGGAACGTTCGCTTGTTGTCCGGAACCTTCTTCGTTATATCGAGCGACTTCGGGTGGAAGATGAACTGGTTCTTCTCGAAGTTGATCTCCATCACGTGATCTCGGACGCCATCAAATCCAAGAATTCCGTCCACGTGAGTGCCATAAGAAGCCGACATATCTTCCGGCATCACAACAATGGTCCTGTCGGCAGCTGGCACATTCAGGCCTCCAATCGACATGGACTTCAGCTTAACGGTACTGGCGGAGAACGAACCGACGAAGTCTCTCAGCTGTTGCACTCCCGTCGTGGGACCAACGTTGAGGTTCGACGCCAATACGAGCGTGCCACCGTAGCCCGTATCGAACATGCAGGTCATCTTCTTGCCGTTGGCGGTGATGTCCACGAGGATTGCAGAGTCGGTCTGGCGGAACGGAACGACGATGGGTGCGGCAGCTTGCGCGGTGATGAGGGCGAGGAGGCTTGTCACGGTTTATTGATCTCGGCTCTTGCGGCCTACAAGGAAATATACGGCGGTCGGGAACCACGGTAACCCACAAAAACAGCAAACCATTTGAGGGATTAACCAAGCGATCCGAGCCTTCCGATTTAACATATCTAGAATAAGCCAAGAAAAGCTCGCCAGCCCACTGGAAATCCACGCACAGAGCACCAAAAAACTCACGATGTCCGATTTCGGCTTGGTCGTTGAAATCGGTTCTTTTACGCTCATGTCTGGCGGCGAGATCGGCTGAAACACCGCCAATGCGACGGTGACGGCGATTCCGAGCACGATGATCGCAATTCCAACTCGACTCCAAAACGGTTCGCGCTGCACCAGGCTCTGGAAAATTGGTGGCAACTGTCCATCCCGCTCCAATACCGAAAGAGCGGTCGCGTCCTCCGGGTCAACTTCAAGCACTTCCCGCGCGATAAGCAAAGCCTCGATGCGCTTTTCCCCGGCTACCAACAGACTCGCCAGGTTGCCCGCGACTTTTATGTCGGACGGATCCAATTTTCGCGCTTCGCGAAGATCGGCTTCAGCGCCGCTCGCATCCCCCGCGCGGGCCCGCGTCACCCCCCGCAATCCTAGCAGTTTTGCGTTGACCGGATATTCGGCAATCAGGGCGTCTAGTAGAGGAAGAGCCTCGGAATGTTGCTCGGATCGGAGAAGTTCAAGTGCCTGAGAAAAGCGAGGGTCAACTGAACTCACAACATAATTTTACCGTTCCCCATGGAATTGACAGGATTTTTGTATAATAGGCGCACTCAGGTCACCGCTAGCTCGGTCTAGCGTGGGACAAGCAACCATGAATATTCAATTCTCCTGGAAACATGGGCTCATCGCCCTCGCTGTAGCCGCCGCAATCGGATGCAACGGCGGAGACTCAACCGCAACTACCCCAACGGTCGAAAACAAAGGCACCGAAGCAACGCCCGCCGCGGCTGGTCGAAAGGCCCCAACCGCCGAGGGCAACAAGGTTGAAGGCGATGTCATTAAAGTCGGCATCGTTGGCAGCTTGACCGGCGACCAGAAGCCATGGGGCGAAGACAGCGTTGAAGGCGCAAAGATGGCCGTTGAAGAACTTAACGCTGCCGGCGGAATCAACGGAAAGAAAGTTGAACTCAACACCGGAGACTCCACTTCAAAAGCAGAAGGCGCAAAGACCGCGGCCGAAAAGCTGATCTCCGACGGAGTCATCGGCATCATCGGTGAAGTTGCTTCGGGCCACACCATCCAGATCGCAAAGTCCGCTTTCGACAAGGGCGTTCCGGTTGTCGCTATCGGTGCAACCAAGACCGACCTCACCCAGGAAGGCACCCACGTCAGCCGCGTCTGCTACATTGACGACTTCCAGGGACCCGTCATGGCGAAGTTCGCCTACGAAGAGCTCGGCCTCCGAAAGGTCGCTCTGATGACCGACAACAAGCAACCTTACTCCCAGTACCTGAGCAAAACCTTCGGAGACAAGTTCAAGGCTCTCGGCGGAACCATCGTCAAGGAAGCCTTCTATGAGTCCGGTCAGACCCAGTTCTCGGGTCAGATCACCGAACTCAAGGCCGAAACGCCAGACGGTCTCTTCCTCAGCGGCTACTTCACGGAAGTTGGTCCAATCGCCCAGCAGGTTCGCCAGGCTGGCCTCAAGGACGTTAAGCTCATGGGTGGAGACGGTTGGGACAGCCCACAGCTCCTCACCAGCGGCGGCGATGCGATCCTCGGATCGTTCTTCTGCAACCACTACAACAACAAAGAAGATCGACCTGCGGTCAAGACCTTCCTGGACGCATACAAGAAGGGCCACGCTGGTAAAGAGCCTGGCACCACCATGGCAGCCCTCGGCTACGACGCTACCAAGTTGATGCTCGAAGCCTTGAAGAAAGCCAAGTCGCTCGATTCGAAGTCGCTGATTGAAGCGATCAACGAGACCGAGAACTTCGCTGGCGTCTCCGGCACCATCACCCTCAAGGGCTTCAACGGCAACCCACCAAAGCGAGCACTCGTGGTCGAGGTTCGACCTCAGTCCGAAGGGTTCCAAGTCTTCCGAAAAGCCTACGAGGCGGACGAGATTAAGTAAGCGGCGAATGACCGTATTACCAGACCTCTTGGCAGGGTTGGAGTTCTCCACCCTGCCGCAGCAACTTGTGAATGGCATCCTTTTGGGTGCCATTTACGCGCTTATAGCCCTCGGTTACACGATGGTCTATGGCGTCTTGAAACTCATCAACTTCGCCCACGGTGAAGTCTTCATGCTCGGTGCTTACACCGCGCTCTTCACTTCATGGTCGTTCGGCTTCACTCAAGCGGGAAATAAGCAAGACTCGTCACCGGGAATTCTCATCTTGATGCTGATTGTTTCCATGACGGTCTGCGGCATCGTCGGTGTCCTCATTGAGCGCTTCGCTTATCGTCCGATGCGAAGCCAGCCGAGAATTGCCTCGCTGATCACCGCAATTGGCATTTCCCTGCTCCTCCAATATGGCGGTCAGTTGTTCCTCCCGAGCAGCCCACCTCCGAGCATCAGCGACAAGGTCAACCCATTCAAGGGCAACATCGAGATTCCCCTGAAGCCAGCGGACAGCGCACTACTCGCCCAAGCCGAACAACTGAAGGCCAAAGTTACGAGAACGAAGGCCGCGTACGACGAGCAGCTCAAGTCTGAAAAAGACTCGTTCAACCTGAGCCCCGTCGGAAAGGAGCTTCGAACCGCTTCGCAAGATGCCGAGCGTGACTACCGCAATGCGATCGACAAGGCAAACAAAGACGCTCTCGTGATCACCTTCCCGCAGGGCCAGGTGATCATGCTTGTCACCACCGTTGTCTTGATGATCATCCTCACGTGGCTGGTTATGAAAACCACGGCCGGTCGCGCCATGCGTGCTGCCTCGCTCGACTTCGATGCCGCATCTCTCATGGGCATCAACGTTAATACCGTGATCGCCTTCACGTTCTTTATCGGTTCTGCCCTCGCAGGTGCGGGCGCCATGATGAACGCCTCCTTCCTCGGTGGCACCAAGATCGACACGTTCTTCGGCATGTTGCCGGGGGTTAAGGCCTTCGTTGCTGCCGTCCTTGGCGGAATCGGAAACATTCCCGGTGCCGTTCTCGGAGGAATCCTGATGGGTCTCGCCGAAACCATGGTCATCTGGGCCGGATACGGCAACTATAAAGACGCCATCGCCTTCATCGTCCTGATCGTTGTGCTGCTCGTGAAACCGGGCGGACTACTTGGCTCGAACAAGGTGGAAAAGGTTTGAAGTTCTGGGGCGTTCGTCTTGCCTCCATTCTGGGAGCGGTGGCGTTTTGCTTCTTGCTCGAAGGCGTTGCGCAAGGACAAAGCTCATTTGTCCAGCGCCTCTTCGTGCTTGCTGGTCTCTACGTCACCCTCGCGGTGTCGTTGAACCTGATCAACGGAATCACTGGCCAGTTCAGCATCGGCCACGCTGCTTTCTATCAAGTAGGCGCGTACACGGCCGGATTCTGCGCTAGCAGATTCTTTGCCCAGCTCAACCTGCCACCAGCCGCCTGGCTTCTTCTGATGATGATCACTTCGGCGATAACCGCCGGTTTAGCTGGTCTGCTCGTCGGGTTACCCTCTCTGCGCCTCAAGGGTGATTATCTGGCCATCGTCACGCTTGGCTTCGGCGAGATCATCCGAATCTTCGCGCAAAATCAAGAAGCCCTTGGTGGAGCATATGGTCTCACCGTCGCGCCGAAGATCCAGTACGTCTGGGCCGCATGGCTCCTCGCAATCCTGTGCATCGCGGTGTGCCGAAACCTTCTTCGAACCGCGCATGGACTTCCCTTCCTCGCCGTTCGTGAAGACGAAATCGCAAGTAGCGCTATGGGCGTCAACGTCACCCAGACCAAGGTCGTTGCCTTTGTCTTGGGATCAATGTTCGCCGGTGCCGCTGGCGCCATCCTCGCCCACTTCGAGAGCTTCGTCAGCCCGCCCATGTTCACCATGGACGTCAGCTTCACGATCGTCACGATGGTCGTTCTCGGCGGAACCGGGTCCATCACGGGCTCCGTGCTTGCCGCGATCCTGCTGTTCTATCTGCCAGAAAAGATGCGCGACTTCACCAACATCCCCTTGTCGGGTGTTGCCGCTGCCTTCGTCGCGATCAGCGCCGCCGTGTTTGCCATCCGCTGGGTGATGCAAAACTTCCATGGCACCGCGAAGGATCGAGCGATTCGGTATCTCGGAATTGTCGTTGGAGCCCTGGTGATTTGGTTCATCAGCAAAGCCCTCCTCGGTAACGTGCCGAGCCTCAAAGAAAACATTGATGGCTCCAAGCTTCGAATGGTGGTCTTCAGCGTCACGCTTGTCGTGCTGATGCTCCTCCGCCCGCAAGGCATGCTCGGGCACCACGAATTCTCGTGGGATTGGGTGCGAAGCAAGTTCGGCAAGCCAACGGTTAAGGAGGCCACCGCTTGAGCCTCCTCCAACTCGATCAGGCAACCATCAAGTTCGGCGGACTCATCGCGGTTAACAGCGTAAGCTTCGAACTCAAGAAAGGAGACCTGTTCGGCCTCATCGGTCCGAACGGTGCTGGCAAGACCACTTGCTTCAACCTTATCACCGGCGTCTACAAGCCGACGAGCGGCAAAATCACCTTTGATGGCAAAGAAATTGGCGGTACTCCCGCCAATAAAATCGCCAACCTGGGCATTGCACGAACTTTCCAGAACATCCGCCTCTTCAAGTCGCTATCCGTTCTGGAGAACGTTGTGGTCGGTGGATTTCTGCGCCACAAAACACCGCTCATCTCTGCCCTGGCCTACTTGCCAAACGTCATTAAAGAGACAGAGAGCTTGAAAGCCGAGGCGATGGAACTGCTCAAGATTGTCAACCTCGATAAAGTCGCCGACGTTCGCTCGGCAGACCTGAGCTACGGGATGCAGCGACGTCTCGAGATCGCGCGTGCCATGGCGACTCAGCCCAAACTCCTTCTCCTCGACGAACCTGCCGCCGGCATGAACCCGCAAGAAAAGGAAGAACTCAACGCAATGGTCAAGCACATTCGCGACGAAGTTGGCCTGACCGTGCTTCTCATTGAGCACGACATGCGCTTTGTCATGTCGCTATGTGAGCGAATCGTTGTTCTAGACGCTGGCAAAGAAATTGCCGCCGGTCCACCGGACGCCATCCGAAGCGACCCCAAAGTTATCGCGGCCTATCTGGGCGAAGCCGTTTAGCGGTACGAGGCAAGAATGGAAACGACGGTCGCGAGGCTGAACTCCATTCTTGCCAACGCCGACTTGGGCGATGCCATCGGCACGGCGATCGTCTCCCACCTGTACATTATTGGCCCCGCGCTGAGTCTGTTTTGCCTCGCGTGGGCATATAAGGAAGCCAAGCGCCGACGCCAGATGCAGGGCTTGCCCACCAGCCGCGTCAAGGGGGTGTTCATTGGGTTTGTAGAGTTGCAGGGCATGCTTCGATGCCAAAAACCGATCACGAGCTACTTGGCCGAGCTTCCCTGCGCGTTCTACCGGTACTCCGTCCAGGAAGAGTGGCGACGCGTCGTCGTTGAGCGGGACTCCAAAGGCAACACGCGAACCCGAACTGAATCGGGGTGGAGCGAAGTTGCATCCGGTAGCCGCATGACTTGCTTTGATCTCGAAGACGAAACCGGCCAAATCCAGGTTTGGCCGGACGGCGCAGAAATCGAACCTGCTTCCGCGTTGTCCAGAACTTGTGGACCCCATGATCCGATGTACTACGATAAAGGCCCGGCTGGCGCCATCTCGGACAGTACGTTCACCCGACGCTTCACCGAAGAAATCCTTCCCCTTGACCGCCTGATCTTCGTGGTCGGCCAAAGCCGAGAGCGAGCCGACCGCGTCGAGCCAGAAATCGCTTTCCACCGCGACGCGCCCCGGTATCTCATTTCCGTGCGTCAAGAAGCCCAGATCATCTCCAGTCACGGCTGGACCGAGTTTGGCGCGCTGATCTTCGGAGCCATCCTCTGCATCGGACTGCCCGCCTTCCAGATTTATCAAACCGAGTTTCGCCCCTTCCGCCCCGACATGCTGATTGCCTACGGCGGTCTGTTTTTGCTGGTGCTTGGCCTACAAGGCGCGATCGGGGTCTACAACAGCTTGGTCGACATCCACCAAAGGGTGAAGCAGGGATTCAGCCTCATTGACGTCCAATTGAAACGCCGATACGACTTGCTCACTAATCTCGTTACTACGGTTCAGGGGTACAAAGACCACGAATCGAACGCGCTCGAAATGGTCGCAACCCTCAGAGCCGAAGCACAGGAACAAAAGCAGCAGCACGGTGTCGGCCGAAAAATCCTTGCTCTGGCAGAATCCTATCCTGAACTCCGTTCGAACCGAAACTTCCTCCAGCTTCAAAAGGAGCTACAGGACACGGAAGACAGGATTGCGCTTGCTCGAGCCTACTATCTGGATATCTGCAGCAACTTTGACATCCTGCTCCAGAAATTCCCGAACAGCCTCATTCAGTCTCTGGTGCAGTTCAAATCCCCGCCCACCCTGGACTTTTTGGCAGAAGAAAGGGCCGTGCCGAACGTCAAGTTCGAACACGACCCACTCAAGAACGAGTAATCAGTACTTCGCGGTTTGCAACGCCACGCGAACGATCTTCTCGACCGAAGGAAGCACGTGGAGCTCAAGCGGCTTCACCCAAGGAACCGGCGTGTCCAACCGCGTCACTCGTGCCGGAGGGGCATCGAGCAGGTTGAAAGCATTGTTCGCAATTCGCGCCACGATCTCGCCGGCAAAGCCACAAGTCATGGGAGCCTCATTCACGACCACGACCCGGTTAGTCTTGCTGAGCGACTTATAGATCGTTTCCTCGTCGAGAGGCACCAGAGTCCGGATGTCAATCACTTCTGCCGACACACCCAGCTTCTCAAGCTCGGCGGCTGCTGACATGCAGTGGTAAACACTCTGACCGTAGGAAACGAACGTGATGTCCGTCCCTTCTTTGCGAATCACGGCCTGGCCCAAAGGAACAATGTAGTCCTCGTCTGGAATCACTTCCGCGATTTCGTTCTTTCGGTAAAGCTCTTTGATCTCGAAGAAGATGCAGGGATTGCCATCGCGTAGCGCCGCTTTCAGAAGGCCTTTGGCGTCGTACGGCGTGCTCGGTACAACCACTCGAAGTCCAGGGCTGTGGCAGAACCAAGCCTCGTTCATCTGGCTGTGATAGAGCGCTCCGCCACCATAGCCGCCTGCCGGACCGCGAACAACAACCGGAAGGTTGACCTCGCCGGCGGTTCGGTAATGGTAGGTCGCCATCATGTTGACGATTTGGTCGAAACCGCAGGAAATGAAGTCGATGAACTGCATTTCTGCCATCACCGTCTTTCCATTCAACGCCATTCCAACTGCCGTACCGATAATCGCTGCTTCGGCAATCGGCGCATCGATGACGCGGGTGCTGCCGAATTCATCCAGCAACCCTTCGGTGACGCCAAACGCGCCGCCAAGCATGCCGATGTCTTCGCCCTGACAGATCATCTGATCGTTGCGACGCATCTCTTCGATCAGCGCCTCGCGAAGGGCGGTCAGGTAATTCTTTTTAACCAGAGTTGGTTCCGCGGCAATTGCAGCCATTAAGCGTTCTCCTTAAAGACCCACATGGCGCCTTCTTCTGCGTTCGGGAGCGGCGAATTCAATGCGAACTCGATACCTCGGTTGAGGTACTCGACCACTACGGGCGGAAAATCATCGTTCGTAGCTTCGCTCGCGCTCTTGCGCTCGGCGATGTACTGCTCGGCTTCCGCGCCACTGAGGAATCCTCGCTCGATCAGCGACTCTCGGCAAATCGCGATAGGATCGCGCGTGCGTCCCTTCTCGATCTCTTCGCTCGGTCGATACTTCATCGCCCGATCGTCATCGTGGTCGCCGTGACCATACGCTCGGAAGGTCTTGCACTCAACGATGCTTGGACCCTTTCCGGATCTAGCGTGCTCGACTGCCGCCATGACCTTATCGTAAACATCAAAAACGTCTTGACCGTCTGCCACCAAACCGGGGATTCCGTAGCCATGGGCTCGGTCCGCAACATCTGGCGTCGGACAACCCATGTGAACCGGCGTTCCGTACGCCCACTGGTTGTTCTCAACGATCGTAACCACCGGCAGCTTATGAACCGCGGCAAAATTGACCGCCTCGTGGAAGATGCCCTGAGCAGTCGAACCTTCGCCGTTAAACGTCAGAACAACCGCATCGCCACCGTTCATGCGATCGGCGTACACAACTCCAGCGGCAACCGGGATCGTTCCGGCAAGCATGGAAGTCGAGTGAATAATTCGCTTCGACTTGCTTCCGATGTGCGACCAGTTATCGCGTGCTCGGCCCGGCGAGTCGACTTTGCCCCATACCTGAGCGCAGACTTCCTCGATCGACATTCCGGATCTTGTGGGGTCGTCCCACTGGAATTTCGAATCCTTCAGGAAAAAGGCCGGCATGTCGCGGTGGATGGGAGAAATCCAGTCCGTAGCCTTAAGCCCAAACAGGGCGCCCACCAAAATGGCTTCTTGGTTGTGGGAACTGTAAAGAGTTCCACGCAGTCTTCCGCGCTTCTTCTCTTTAATCAAGCGGATGTCAAAATATCGCGCGAGATACAGTTGGTTGAAAATTTCCAGGCAATCTTCTTTGGTAAGAAGCTGACTTGGGCGCGAATCATTCGTTGATTCGGCGATTTCGGCTAACGGCTCGAATGCCGCTGTGCCAGTAGTTGGAATAACTGACATAGTCCTCTTTCGTGATCAATTAAAGATACCCGAGTCCGGAATTTTGAATCTCCTGACTCGGGTTTATATCTTAGATTTGGTTGACTTACCGGAACAATGGGAGGCGCAACGCCTCGGAGAGCCAGTCGAAGAACGGAATGGCACCTTCGTACTTGTCGTAATTGTCGACTTCCTCACCTTTGTCATCCAAGATCAGCTGAGTCGGGAACGTCGTCACGCCATACACTCCCGCCGCCTTTGGATTCTTCATAACGTCAACCCGCACAAACACAAGCCGATTCTCGAACGCCTTGAATCGAGGCGTGACGTAAACCTCTTGGTCCAGCTTTGCGCTCGTTGGATCCTTCGGCACGAAGAAGTCCACAAACACTTTTCGCTTGGTCTTGCGGGCCAACTCTACTGCGGCCACCAAATCGGTTGACCACTTTGGCGAGTCGTACTCGATTTCGGAAATCTCTCCCTTCGCGGTCTTCGGGTCGAAAGCAAACTTTGTCGCCGGAACCTCGCCACTCAGCTTGATGTCCTGAGCAACAACGATCATGTTCGGAAGGGGAGACTCCTGATATTCGAACTGACGAGCGATATTCGCCTTGGCATCCAGATAGTAGGTTGTGATGCCGCGCCCAAACTGAGCCTCAACCGCGCGAAATTCTGTGTTGAGTCGAGTTCGAACTCCTAAGTCTCGCACCGCCGGTACCTTTGCCATCCCCGGGTCGAAGAATGCGCCCCAGATTCGGAATGGAATCGGAGCAAAAAATCGGCCGAGATCGTTTGCCACCTGAGCTCGCTTCGTGAACTTCTGCGATGCCGCATCGAACCGGTAGACCGTCGTTCCGTCGCCAATCACGGTTTCAGACGGAGACTGCAACCGGAACTTGTTCGGCTTCTGAAGGGTTACCGAATACGCTTCTCGGGTTCCACCGATCGTTTGCACCGTGTAGTCGACGGAGAGCGTCTTGGCTTTGGAAAGTGAGTCAAGATAATCGCCTAGCGCGTATCTTCCGTTCTGGGCCGGGGCCAGACCCGCCAAACTGCACAATAGTACGATGGTCGTAAGTTTCGTCATCAGCATCCTCAAAGGTGGGCTCGTTCGCTCAAAAATGATGATATCCGAAGCATGTTCAGATTCGTGCACGTTCCGATCCGAGATGAGATAGCAAAGCAATGACGATTTCACGATCTACCTGGACGGCGTTGGGGCTGCTTCTCCTCGCCCACGTCATCCTCGCTTCCATCTTTGCGTCCATCACTCCTTATCGCCAAAGCGGCCTCGTCACCCTCAACCGAAGCGTTGAGAAAGATATTGGCGCCCCCGACGAGCGGCAGCATGCGAACTACGTTGCTCGACTTCTCAATGGAGAAGGCTTCCCCGTTTTCAACCCGAAAGACCCGAATCTGTACGAAACCTATCAGGCCCACCAACCCCCGCTCTTTTATGTTGTTGCGGCAGGTTTTGCCAAAGTCACCGGCGTCAACGACCCAACTGATGCCGAAACCGGGGGTCGACTGCGCTTCCTAAACGTCATCCTTGGCGCAATCGTCGTTGCCGGCGTCTTCTTCCTAGGCAAGAATCTGCAGCTACCCGAGCCGGCTATCATCGCCGCCACGGCATTCGCCGCCCTCTTGCCGATGAATCTGGCGCTAAGCGGAGCGCTCAGCAACGACCCGCTGTTGTTTGCTCTCTGTACTTGGACCCTGGTCGGGCTTGCGGACGGATCACGGAACGGTTGGAACATGAAACGTGCCGTGACGGTCGGCGTGCTGATCGGGCTGGCCTGCCTTACCAAAACCACTGCACTTGCGCTGCTTCCGGTCGCTTTCCTCGCCCTTGTTCTTCCCGGTGAGCACCGGCCCGGAATCCGAGATGCCGGGATTGCGCTCGTGCTTCCGATTCTCATCGCCGGTGGTTGGTGGCTACGAAACTTGAACCTGTACGGCGACCCATTCGCGATTCGTGCCTTCTCCGAAGCCTTCCAAGGCTCCGCGCAAAAGGAGATGTTCGTTACCCAAATCATCCCGTCTCAGAGTCCGGAAGCAAATCCCGAACTCGAATACTGGACAAGGTGGGTCGGCTGGTGGACGGTCAGATCATTCTATGGCGTCTTCGGCTACATGGACATTTGGATGACCCAGTCAGGTCGACAATCGCCAGACTTCGAGCAAAACCGGCTGTACTGGGTTCTTATTCTAGTGGGCACACTTGGACTTGCCGGTGGCCTGTTTCAGGCGGCTCGAGATAAGGAAAATCGCAACCCCTCGGTCTTCCTGGTCGCTTTCGCTGCCCTCATTGGACTGCTCTTCTTGCGATTCAACAACCAGTATTTCCAGGCTCAGGCTCGTTACCTGCTCCCCGCGCTGGCGCCGATTGCGATTTGGATTGGTAGCGGATATTCGGCCATCATGAAAAGCCGAGCAAATCTAGCGGTCGTAGTCGTTGCCGTTCCGCTGCTCCTTGCGAACGCTTTCGCCATCTCCCGGCTACCCGGCGAGTTTTCGGCCCGAATCGAGGCTGGCCGAGTTAGCGAAAGTCAGCAACCGTAACACCACCATGTCGGACCGCGTCGAAGAATCAACGGTGGCCCCATCTGCGGTCGATAAAGCGCGACTTCCTGGATTCGACGAGGACCTTGTTCTAGTTGAACGATTCCTCTCCGGGGATGAAAACGCCTTCGAGATGATTTATTCTCGGTACCACGACAAGGTTCACGCCATTGCGCGCGGCATCTTGCTCGATTCTGACGAAGCCTCGGACGCGGTTCAAGAAATTTTTACCCTCGTTCTGCGCCACCTGCACCGATTCGACCGTCGTTCCCGATTTAGCACTTGGCTCTTCCGCGTCGCCGTAAATCGCAGCATTCAAGAAGCCCGAAAAGCCCGGCACAAGCACAAGCACGTTGAGCTGGTCGAGGCCATGGAAACCAGCGTTCCAGACCCGCCTGAGCCGGACGACGCCAAGATTCATGTCGCAATGGAGAAGCTCTCACCGAGCGATCGCGCGATCCTTGTTTTGTTCTATTGGGAAGAGCTCAGCTTGCAGGAGATTGCGGACAGCCTTGGATGCAATGTAAACGCCGCCAAAACCCGGCTCTACCGGGCGCGAGAGCGATTCCGCGTGATCTACGAGGAGGCAGAAGATGCGGCCGCCGCGTGATCTAGACGAGCTCATGTGGGAATTGGCGGAAGGGCAAAACACCCTTGCCATCGACCAATTTTGCGTGCGCTATCCCGAATATGCCCCCGAGCTTCGGAAGCGGGCGAGCATGGTTAAGGGCCTGAAGCGCGCTAAAGTGGTCGAAGCGCCAAAGCCCGCTCAAACGCCGAAGTTCGTCCCCAGGGCAGCGCCACCGAAGCCTAGTTCTTGGGCGGTCGGCTGGACGGCTGGGCTCGTCTTGGCTGCCGTAGGGGCGATTGCCTTTGCGGTCGCCATGTTTGCTTTTCCAAACCAGAATCCGCAGGTGAAGAAGGTCGAGCCAACGCAAGTGGTACAGAGCTTCCCTCCCGAACCCGTTCCCGAAGTCACTCCGCCAAGTCCGACATCACAGAACGATCCAAAGCTGTCGACCCAACCTCGACCGGAAGACCTTCCTCCCGTAACCGAGCCCGTCCCGGATTACCTGAAGCCAACTAGCGTGAGCTTGAAAGGGGCGAAGCTGACGGACGCCGTACGCATGGTCGCTGCCCAAGGCAATCTTGGCGTTGTCGTCGCCCCGGGATTCCCCGAAATTAGCGTGGACATCAATTACGAACAAATGAGTCCAATTGAGATTCTTCAAGCGATGGGTCGAGACTACGCCTTCACTGCCTTCGACCAAGGGGACGGCACCGTGATCGTCGTGCCCGCAGTGGAACCAACGTTAAGAGAACCGGTTTCCGCAGAAAAAATCCGCTAACCTCGAACGCATCTGATGCTTTTCAGCGTCACCGCCCGTTGCTATACTGTAGAAACCTCGGCACGGCCGCGGTCGAACGCACACGCAGATCTAGAACCATGAAGCGAATTCAGAGAGTATCGGATGTCATTGAACTGATCTCAGAGAAAGCTCTGGTTTGGGGCCTCGGGGGAATATTGTCCCTTTGCTTCTCCGCGCTGTTCTACTATTACCGTGGCCAGTCTGGCGGCACGGTGCCTCTCGCCACCGTCCTCCTGCTCATCGGACTAGGCGCGCTTGGCTACGCCATCAAACATGCCCTCACCATTCGCGAAGTCACGAAGTACGACGTAAAGTGCCCGTACTGCAATGAGACGAACCAGGTGCTTGAGGCACCAGAAGATGACTTCACCTGCATGTTCTGTCATCGCTTCATCCCCATCCAGGATCAGCAGCCGATGCCGGTCGCTCAGGTCCGATGCGGTTTCTGCAACAGCCTCAACTTCTATAGTGCGAAAACGGACGTTCTCCTCTGCGAAGAGTGCAACCGCGAAGTCCCGATCGCGACTTCTGATGAGACCCGCCCGAAAAAGCAGTTGGCGGCCGCGTACGTCACCCACATCGACGACGAGCATATGTACGAGTTGCTCCTCACGGATAAGGGCCACAAGCAAGAAGATTTGATCGCCGCGCTTCAGCACATGCTTGCATTAAACAGAAACCAGGTCAAGCAAATGCTCGATGAGTTGCCCGTTACCCTCTTGACCGGGATCAATCGTCGAAAAGCAGAAATGCTCCAGGCCCAGTTGTCTTTGCATGATGCCGGAACCGAAATGCGGCAGATTTCGGACAACGCCAACCGCTGATCGCAAGTTCATTTTGGAACTCCCAGAACCCGAGAAAGGTATAACCTTTCCACAAGTTCTGTCCGTCTACGCGGCCAAGTGCATTAGGCACGGAAGCGTGAAACCGGCAGGGGAGTTTCACCTTTATGGACTTTAATGAGCTTGCGACCGCGTTTTGCCGCCGGGCAAACGGGCGCTTTTCCCGATTTCTCCTACCTGTTCTTCTTCTCACCATCTGCCCGACTTTTGCCTTTGCCGCAGAAGGGGACCACGTCAAACTGAGCTTCTCTAGCGATGTATTGCCGTACCTCTATGCGTCTATCGGCCTTGGCGTCCTGGCCCTCATCTATGCGTTTGTCCTGATCAAACAGCTGATGGCCGAATCGCCAGGCCCAGACACGATGCAAGTCGTTGGCAAGGCGATCAAAGACGGCGCCATGGCCTATCTGCAAAAGCAGTTCTTCACGATGGCCATCGTGGCGGTCTTCCTGTTCGCCGGACTGTTCGCGCTGAACGCCTCCAGCGGACCGATTGTTGCGGGCGGAGTCGCCCTGTGCTTTGCCGCTGGTCTCCTAGGCTCCTACGCCGCGGGTTACACCGGCATGGTGATGGCAGTCAACGCAAACATGCGCGTTGCCTTTGCCGCGCTGAGCTCCTACAAAAAGTCGCTTGAAATCGCTTTCCGAAGCGGCGCGGTCGCCGGACTCGTTACGGTCGGCATCGGCCTCATCGGCGCGACGCTGATCCTCATTTTCGGCGGCGAACAAGCCGTCAAGTACCTCGTTGGCTTCGGCTTCGGTGGCTCCCTCGCTGCGCTCTTCATGCGCGTTGGCGGTGGCATCTTTACGAAGGCTGCTGACGTTGGTGCTGACCTGGTCGGTAAAGTTGAAGCAGGAATCCCTGAAGACGACCCGCGAAACCCGGCCGTAATCGCCGATAACGTCGGCGACAACGTGGGCGACTGCGCCGGTATGGCCGCAGACGTCTTCGAGTCGTACGAAGTCACGCTCATCTCCGCCATAGTTCTAGCTGCAGCCACGTCCTCCGTCTTCGATCGCGACACGTGGACGAAGCTCGTTGTCTTTGCCCTCATCGCCGCAGGCGTTGGAATTCTCAGCAGCATCATCGGCATCGCCCGGGTCAAAGGTAGCGACAACCTCGACCTCGATCCGCTGATTCCAATCCGAAAGGGCTTCATCACCGCGGTCATCATCAGCCTCGTTGGCACGAGCGCAGTTGCATTCTTCCTCCTCGGTGGCCAGAAGCCGCTGAGCACCGGCCGACTGGTATCGGTCCGAAAGTTTGAAGTCGACGAAGCCAAGTACTTGCAGAATCTCCGAAAAGAGATCGCGGCTCAGAGTTACAACAAGGGAGCGATCCGATCTGCGGCCGACGCCAAGGCCAAGGAACTAAAGAAGGCCTTTAAGGACCTCACGATCTTTGACCTTTACGGCGACCGAGCCAAGGTTCCTGACGCCCTTAAGGCCGTTCCTCAAGCCGTCACCGCACGGATCATCGCCGACAAAGACACCCCGGTTCTGCCGTACGAGATCACCTCTGCCGACATTCTCCAGTCGCCGAAGGCAATTGCCAAGGGCTACAAAGAAGCGGACGAAATGGTCATCACGAGCGCTCTTAATGTGAAGCTCGCCGACATGACCGTGCCAGCATTTGAAGGCTACACCCGCGTCACCAATCCAGATGACGCCAGCATTCCACAGCTGAAATTCGCCGTTCCAACGCCGATGAATCCGCAGACGAACAGCACTACGCCGTTCACCACCGTCGCGGCATTCTTCCTTGGCAAGGGAGACGATCAGCTCGTACTTAAGAAGCTCCAGATCAAAGCGAACCTTCCCGCCCAGCCCGGCGCGAACGGCCAGCCAGGCTCCCCGGCTCGAGACATCGACCAGATCCAATGGGTTGGTCCGGTCAAGAAAGGTGAAATCGAGAAGCAGATCACCGATCAGCGAGCGCAGATCAAGCAGCAAGGCCTCAAAGCCAGCATCGACGACCTCAAAACGGTCCCGGTCGAGCTGTATGCCAACAACCAAGGCAAGCTCGCACTCGGCGTGCCTTCCGAAGTTGATCGACCGCAGACTCTGCGCGCTGGAGCCACCACGTTCTTCCCAACCGATGTGAAGACGATGGAAGCCAGCCAGCAACCGATGGCCGGAATGCCGATGGCTTCTCCGCCGTTGGAGAACGTTGAGCTTGCGGTGGTGCAGAGCTACCAGGTTCCCTGGTTCCTCTTCGTGATCGCGTTCGCCGTTGGTCTGATCCTAGCTCTTGTCATCGAAAAGGTCACGGAGTACTACGTCAGCACCGGTAAGAAGCCAACCCAGGAAGTCGCCGGCGTCTCAAGCGGCGGCGCCGCACCGATGATCATTCAGGGCTTCGCCTATGCATGTGAATCCGGTGCATTTATGACGCTGGTCCTCGTGATCGCGCTCCTCTGCCCGATGTTCATCTTCCCGGCTGCCCTCTACGGCGGCTACGAAATGGCGATGTTCGGCATCGCACTCGTTGGCCTCGGCCTGCTCAGCACCACCGGATACGTCCTTGCCATGGACACCTTCGGCCCGATTTCGGACAACGCGCAAGGCGTGTTCGAAATGAGCGGCGAAGGAAAAGAAAGCCCAGCTGGTATGCAAGCCGTTTCGCGACTCGATGCCGCCGGTAACACCACCAAAGCTCTCACAAAGGGTTTTGCGATTGCTACCGCCGTCGTTGCTTCGATTGCGCTCTTCAATAGTTACCGAACGGAAGCCAACCTGGCGACCATCGGATTGAAGCTTGACGTGCCGGAAATCTTCCTCGGTCTCTTGATCGGCGGAGCAGCACCGTTCCTGTTCTCGGCCTTTGCGATTAATGCGGTCGGACGCTCGTCCTTCCAGCTCATCAACGAAGTCCGACGCCAGTTCCGCGAGAAGCCCGGCATCATGACCGGCGCCGACAAGCCGGACTATGCCCGCTGCGTTGACATCGTCACCGCCTCGGCGCAGAAGGAACTCCTCGGACCCGGAATTCTCGCGATCGCCCTCCCCATTGCCGTCGGCTTTGGATTCAGTATCGGAAAGGAACCTACCGAGATCAACGGCCAGATGTTCAATCTGGTTGGCGCTCAGGCGTTGGGCGGATTCCTTGCCGGTGCCATCGTCTCCGGACAGTTGATGGCCGTTCTTCTTGCGAACGCAGGCGGAATGTGGGACAACGCTAAGAAGCTGATCGAAGACGGTCAGTTCGGCGGAAAGGGCTCCGAGAACCACAAGGCATCGGTCATCTGTGACACCGTGGGAGATCCGTTCAAGGACACCGCTGGTCCAGCGCTCAACCCGCTCATCAAGGTCATGAACCTTGTGGCGCTCCTGCTCGCTGGTGTCGTCACCATGCCGCTGGAGAACACGGTGAGAATCGCTGTCACTGTCGTCTGCGTCGCCGCCCTAGGCTACGCCGTGTATTCCACAAAGAAGGGATCATTCGCAGATGATCTCAACAATGTAGGAAAATCTGAAAATTAACGACAAATAAGCACCGTTATCGCTTACCACTCCTGAAACTTCGCGCTGGGCCATTGTGCCCAGCGCGGAGTTTCTGTTTAGGGGGAGTGATTAACTGGCCTTGTGAGCTCCCATGCGAAGTGAAAGCGATACCAGAGGGCTCAAACTTGCCCGCAGTGAATTTAGTCGACGCGGCCTAGACATCTCCCGAGCGGATTTCCGCTTAACCCGAGGCGTACTACAGGTTCAAGGCATCCTCGGCGTCGGGCATAGTAGCAATGCCGATGTCAAGAGCGCGGTCGAAATCATCTTTAAAGTCCTGAAATCCAAGCCGGAGATCAAAGACATCGTGATCACCGCGATGTATCGCTAAGCCACGAACCGGCTGATTGCGTCGCCGACCAAGTAGAAACTACCGGTCACGACGACCAAATCCTCCGGTCCGTCCAAAGCGGCGGCCATGGCCTGCTCGAGGCTTGCGTGAGGGGTCGCCGAGATTCCGAGCGCAGCAACTTCGGCGGCAATTTCTTCGGTCGACCGCGCCCGAGGGTTGTCCAGTGGCGCAACTTCCGCTCGCGTGCATGGCCCGAGAAAAGACTCGTAAAACGGTTGCGCTTCGTGCCCTCGGAGCATGCTGGTGACGAGAGCGTATTTCCGGTCCCCGAACCGCTGATTCAGCGATTGCCTCAGAACCAGCGCCGAGTCGACGTTGTGCGCGCCATCAAACACCACGGTCTTCCCTTCTACTGTTGCGGTCTGGAATCGTCCCGGAGCAAAAGCAGTGGAGATTCCGTGGAGTAACTCTTCAGTCGTCGGGACTCCGGCTAACTGGAGCGCCGCGATTGCAAGGGCCGCATTGTGCGGCTGCTTCGCGCCGAAGAGTCCAGGTCGAACCGGGCCGAACCTTCCCGTGGGGGTAACAAGCTCCTCCCCTTCCAACCGGATCTCGTGACCAAACTCCCAAACTTCCGCGTTGTTCTCTCGGGCAACTTCAAGAATCGCGGTGCGGGCTTCGGGCGACGTTTCTCCGAGCACTAACGGACGCCCTGGCTTGATGATCCCGGCCTTCTCGCGCGCGATGAGTTCAAGCGTGTCCCCGAGAATGTGCATATGATCCATCCCGATGCTAACGATGATCGCGCAAGCCGGATTAACGACGTTCGTCGAATCGAGCCTCCCGCCCAGCCCGACCTCGAGCGACACCAATTCGCACTGCCGCTCCTGCCAGTACCAAAATCCGATTGCGGTCTTGAGCTCAAACTCTGTCACCCCGCCAAACTCGGTGCCGTCCATCTCGTCAACGGTCGCCTTAATCAAGGCAGTGATACGCGCGAACTCGTCTTTCGGAATCAGCTCGAGGCCAAACTGCACTCGCTCTCGCGGATCAACCACAAACGGACTAAAGAACGCTCCCGTCCTTAATCCTGCGGCATGAGCGGCGTGTTGAACATATGCGGTTGTAGACCCCTTGCCATTCGTTCCAGCGATGTGGATGTACTTCGGCCGCTCCGGTCCGCGCAGGAACGGAACCAGCCCCAGCCGGTTCACAAACTCCGCCGTGCGTTCCATGCCGAGCTTCCAACCCCGACTTTCTAGACTGGAAATGTACTTAAGTGCCTGTTCGTATGTCATTTCGCATCTTTTCGCAACCTGCCCACGTTCTCTAGTTGAGACAACCTCATGAACCAAACTCAATTGGCTCTCTGGAACCAACTCGAAGCCTTTAATATCGGAACTGGCTCCGAACCTTTCTCATTCACCAAACGGCTCGCGGCAGAAAACGGATGGAGTGTGGCGTACGCCGATTGCGTTTTGCAGGAGTACCGGAAATTCCTCTTTCTTTGCATGGAGTCTGGCCACGTTTGCACCCCATCCGTCCAAGTTGACGAAGCTTGGCACCTCCACCTGACCTATACGCGAAGCTACTGGGACGACTTGTGCGCAAACGTCCTTCCCCGACCGCTCCACCACGATCCGACAACGGGCGGAAATCAGCAAGCAACGTACTTCCACGAGCGGTACCTGCAAACCCTGGAATCGTACGAAAGCTTCTTCGGCGCACCCGCTCCACGCGACATTTGGCCGAGCGTGGCTGAGCGCTTTAGCCCCTCCGCCGAAGCGAAAAAGGTGTTTCCGAACGAGTACTGGATGATTCCAAAGGCTGCCTTCCGCAAGCGGTTCTCGCTGGCGGCCATGGCACTCTTTGCGAGCTTGGGCATTGTCGGTTGCGGAACCGCGGTTGCCGCCATCGGCCCGTCGAATACGCTCATCCTCTTTGGTGCGCTGATTCTGATCCTGGTCGTTATGCTTGTGGTCTACATCCGAAGAAACCGCGACCGCTTCGGAGACTCTTCGTCCGATAGCACCAGCTTCCATGACTCCAGCACCCCGTTCTTTTGGAGCGGATTCCATGGCGGCTCTTACGACTCGAACAATTCCTCAAGCGATAGCTCTTCCAGCGGCGGCGACTCCTCCAGCAGCGATGGCGGAGGAGGCGGAGGCAGCGACGGTGGCGGTGGAGGCTGCGGTGGTGGATGTGGCGGCGGCTGCGGCGGAGGCTAGCCGTCGCCCTTGGCTACTTACGACTTGCGCCGAAACTGAAACTTCGAGGAACTCACCAATTCATAGGCATAAGGCACCGCGTTTTCGGGGTGCTTTTTGCCGTAGGTCGTCTTTCCTTCTAGAATCTCCATAAGGACTCCGCCCGCTCCGGAGTGCCCGACAATCAGGACGGAGCCGTAATTCGGCCCGAACTCGTTCGCCAGCCGCCTCGCCCCCTGACGAACCTGCATGACACCATCCGAGAACGACTGACTCACGATCAGCTTCTCATGGCCCGGTTCGATCCGGAAAAGCGGCGCGATGTCCTTTGGAATCGCGAATGCCGCGCCCATTCGAATCTTGCCGTTCGCGTCCATCCGCTTGTTTCGCCCGGTGCAGCATTCGTAAAGTTCTGGCCAGACCGTTGCCTTTTGGCCCGTGGCTTTAAGAAACGGAGCCACCGTCCGGAGCGCGCGCTCGGAAGGGCTTACGATGATCGCATTGAAGCGCCGATTGCCAAGTTCCTTCGTCAATCGCGCGACCTGGGCATTCCCCTTCTCGGAGAACGTGTTGATCGTCTTGGAGTTGTAACGACCGGTGGCGTTGGCCAGGGTCTCGCCATGGCGAACGATCAGAAGGCTGGTTTGCTCCGCCGGAGCAAGCGCCACGGAAGCAAGAAGAGCAAGCATCATACGGCTGCCGGTCGCTCCTTTGCCTTGTCCGATTCCGCCACCACCGATCGCATCTCTTCCTTCGCCGCCGACATCTCTTCGACCGACTTGGTGTGAATGCGCGCGGCACCGGAATACTCCTTGGTCAGAACCGTGGAGTTGGCCAATCGCTCTTGAGCCGCCGGAATTGCATCCTCGTATTGCGGCAACCACTCGGCCAGCGCCACGAGCATTTCGTCCGCCATTTGCCAGACTTCCGGCGGATTGCAAACCGCCGCCGTCAGCGGATCAAGCAGCATCGCCTGCTTCAGCATCGTCACGTCCCCGCTCACTGCTGCTTCGACGGCGAGTCGCTGGACCGAGATCGATGCGTTGCAAACCGCCGCACACCCAAGCGGCAAATCGCCTACTTCTGGCATCGAGATTCCGTTCGCATCAATGTATCCGGGTGCCTCGATAATGCAGTCCGGCGGCAAGTTCGCGATGATCGAATCGTTGACAACGTTGAAGTGGCCACGATAGACGCGCCCGGTCTCAAGTCCTTCAATGATGTAGCTCGCGTGCTCCTCGCCGCGCTTTTCGGGCTCAAAGGTCAGCGGATCGGCGGTCATCCAGTTCGGGAAATCGTGCTCGAACCAGCGTCGGCCCTCCGTACAAACGCGCAGATAGCCACCCGTCTCGCCGTTGATCCATGAACCGAGATCAATCCAATCCATGATCTCCGAAGCGCGCTTTCGGTACCACGGCAAGTACTCGCTGAGGTGTCCGTTCGATTCTGTGCTGTAGTAGCCAAATCGCCGCAGAACGTCGATGCGGACTTTCTCCGTCTTCCGGAAATCTTCGACCAGTTCAAACGCTTCGAGCAGGTGCGGAACCATGTCCATCCCGCGCCAACGGACCTGGATGTACCAAGTCTGGTGGTTGATGCCCGCGCAGATGATGTGGACGTCCTTCTTGGTGACCTTATCCTCCGGCCCAATCAGCTCGTGTGCTTTCGCCCAAGCTTCGATGGCCCGAGATATCTGGGAATGCCCGCCTTGAACGCCGTGGCAAAGGCCGATGGTGTTCACGCCCCCGTACTGGTTACATGCCCAAGTAAGCATCGCCATCGGGTTTGAGTAGTTGAGGAACAAGCAGTCATCCGCGGCAACTTCCCGAATGTCCTTACAGAAATCGAGCAGGACCGGAATCCCGCGCTGGGCGTACATGATGCCACCTGGCCCAAGCGTATCACCAACGCACTGATCGACTCCGTACTTGAGCGGAACATCGATATCGTGCTGGAACGCTTCGAGCCCACCGACGCGCACGAAGGAGAGCACATAATCGGCGCCGTCCAAAGCTTCTCGCCGGTCAACCGTGCTCGCAACCGTTGCAGGCATGTTGCTGGAAGTCAGGTCTCGCGTTACGAGTTGCGTCACCATGTCCAGGTTGTGGGCATTGAGGTCGGTGAACTGGAACCGCGTATCTCGCAACTCCGGCACGGTCAAGATGTCGCGGCAAACGTTCCGCGTAAACCCGACGCTGCCCGCTCCGATGACGGCTACTTTAATACTCATAGGTCTTCGCGTATCTTATCCGTTCGGAACCCATTTCCAGATTCCGTAGCAACTGGTGGCAACCCAGATCTCGCCTGTTTTCGGGTGGATCCGAACGCAGAACGCTTCGCGCCCTCCGTCCAGTTGCTTCTCGTCGAGACGGTCTGGATCGATCGGCTTTTGGCGCGTCAAGTTCGTCCACGTTTTGCCCGAGTCGCGCGAGATCATTACCGCCGTTGAACTTGCATGAACGTTGCCGGCGCTTGCGATCACCACCGTCTCAGGCTTTCGCGGATCAACCGCAATTCCACGCACGTCGTACCAGCCAAACTGATTTTTTGGGATCTCCAGTGCCACCCAAGCCCCGTTAACAAGGACATAGGGCAGTTCGTTCAGCACCGCATAGAGCCGGTCACCCACGTGATCGTAGGCAATATCCCGGATCTCACCTTCGAAGCTGGCCACCTCGCGCCAGGTCTTTCCCGAATCCGTCGAGACAACGACGGCTGCCTTCGCCCCGCGCCGAATTCCGAACATCCGACCGTCGGGCCCAGCCGAAGCCGTAATCACTGCACTACAGCCGTCCATTTTCGCCCACGTCTTTCCGCCGTCTTCGCTTCGAAGATTGGAAGCAAAAATCACCTCTGGCCTGCGAGGATCTCCGAAGGAGGCGTCTTCGCCCTCAAATTGGTGCGGTTGTTCTTGCCACGTCTTTCCGCCGTCAAACGAGGTTTTGAGTTTCCTTGGTGCACCCCAGCCGGCCGCGTTTCCGACCACCAAGGTCTGCGCTGATGCCGCATAGCCGCCGTAGCAAAAACCTCCCCAGCCGTTCCCGCTTGGGTTCAGGTAAGTCCATGTTTTGCCGCGATCTTTCGTAATGGCCCCGTTATAGTCCTGCGAGCCAAAGAACATCACGTCGGGGTTTTGATGGTTGAAACTGAACTTTCCGCCAACGAGCACGCCGTTGTTGCCCTGGTTTGACCATTTGTAAGTCGCGCCACCGTCGGTGCTTTTGGTGGCTAGATCGCCGCCGATGCTAAAGAGCACCTTCTCGTCCGTGGGACTCCAAGCAAAAATGCCCTGCCTCGTGTTCGAAGGCAGGAAAGCTTGGGGAACTTCGATCTTCGATTGTCGCCAAGTCTGCCCGCCATCGTCGGAGTAGTATCGCCGCCAATCCCAGGCATTAGGCTCCTGATCCCGCCAGAGCACTATCCGATCTGGGTTCACCGGACTGACCTTAATGTTCTTTAAGATGTGCCCGGTCGCGGAGATTTCGCGGCTATTCAATGGCCGCCAGGTCTTCCCTCGGTCCTCGCTGCGAAGCACCTCCGTTGGCGTAGAAATCCAAACCATACCTGGCTGCTTTGGAGACACATCTAGCCCAGTCACGTTGTCTTTCGTGAGTTGCTCGAAACTCTTTCCTTTGTCTTTAGAGACATAAAGTCCGGTTGAATTCCCGGCCAGGAGCCAGCCGGATTCCGGCAAGCAACGCAAAATGCTCCCGCCGAGCGATGCGGTATTCGGCAATTCCTGCCAGGTGTCGCCGCCATCCTCGGAGCGGTAAATCGCCGGATGCTCTTCTGGTTTGCCCCAGCCCGCCGTGTCACCTTTCACCCGACTCCAGAAGACGCGCATCGTCTTTCGCGCTCCGGCAGCATAACTCGTCGGGTCGAACGCCAGTTGCTCCCGTATTTCCCCGATCCCGGCCATAGAAATCGGCAGAACGTTGCGCCAAGATCCGCCGCGATTCGTCGACAGATAAACGCCATGGTGCCCGCCTGGCGAGGTGTTTCCCCCGATCGCAATCACTCTAAGCGGGTTGTTGGGGTCAAAGGCGATGGCGGCGGCACCGCGCGGGGAGTAGCCCACATTGGCCGGTTCCCAGCGATTGCCCGCGTCAAGCGAGCGGTAGACACCGCCGACATCGATCCCGAGCATAACCGTTTTGCCCGTGGGATCAACCGCTAGGCTCCGCGGCCACTGGGCCCCTTCTCCGCCAATCTGTCCTGGCTTCCGAAACTCCCCTGCCACGAGCGGTACGGGTTCCCAGTGACCGGAAACTTTGCTCTGCGCAATTGAGTGAGCATGAAGGGCGCAAAGTAGCGTGATCATTATTGTTCCGACGCTCGAACATTCAAAAGCGATCTCAGGCTCAGTCTAAGCGTTTTTCAGACATAGAGCCACGCCTGCAGCTTGTCAAATGCCTTCGGGATGCGTACAGGCTCATGGTATGGTCTACCCATGATTGTTGGAATAGGAGGAGATCATGCTGGCTTCGAACTCAAGGAACGATTACGAGGTGAGATCGAAGCGATGGGCCACCAAGTCATTGATCTTGGCGCGGCTGAATACGACGCACTGGATGACTATCCTGACTTCGCCTACGCTGTCGCAAAAGCGGTTTCTACCGGCAAAGCTGAGCGAGGGATTGTGGTTTGTGGCAGCGGTGTCGGTGCCAGCATCGCCGCGAACAAAGTTAAGGGCGTCCGAGCGAGCATCGCGACCGATACCTACTCCGCACGACAAGGCGTGGAACACGACGATATGAACGTGCTTGCCGTCGGTGCACGCATCACCGGAATCGAAGTCGTTCGAGAAATTGTAAAATCATTCCTCGGGGCAGAGTTCTCCGGCGAGGAGCGCCACGTTCGTCGCCTGAACAAAGTCCTCGAAATTGAAGCGAACCCAGGCAACGGCGCCTAAACCCAAACACTGCCATGCCAGAACAAGCGCTGTACCTCGACCCTTTGCCTGATCCGCTCATTGCGTTACCAGACAACTTTCGATCGCGATTCTGGCAAAAGGACCCTTCGCTATGGCCCGCCGGAGCAGCCGCAGACGTTGCCGGGATGCTCGGCTGGGTCGATGTTTTGGGCAAAGTTGGCGCGCACTTTGATGACATTGATGCCTTCGTTCAGAGCGTCATCGCCGATGGCTTCACCAAGGTAGTCCTCTGCGGAATGGGCGGAAGCTCCCTTGCCCCATACGTTTTGCGCGAAGTGTTCGGCGAACTGCCCTGTGGACTACCTCTTACGGTCCTGGATTCAACTCACCCTGGTTCGATTCAGGCCATTCTAGATTCTGGAATCGAGAATACGCTCTTCATCGTTGCCTCGAAATCCGGTTCTACCGCTGAGCCAACGACCTTCGACAAGTTCTTCTTCGACCGCGTCGGCAACCCGAACGCTTTTGTTGCCATCACCGATCCGGGCAGTCCATTCCACCGCGACGCCGAGGCACGAAACTTCCGAAAAATTTTCCTCAACTACGCCGACATCGGCGGTCGCTTCTCCGCGCTGAGCTTGTTTGGACTGGTTCCGGCAGCGTTGCTTGGAGTTGATATCCGAAAGTTCTTGCAAGCCGCGCAGGACTACGCCGCCGCACTCCAAATCGATGACTCCGACGCCTTCGATCTTGGTCAGGCGCTCGGTTCGTACGCCAAGACCGGACGAAACAAGCTGACGATCCTAACCGATGAACGACTTTCGAGCTTCGGCCTTTGGCTGGAGCAACTCGTAGCCGAAAGCACCGGCAAGTTCGGCACCGGCATTCTGCCAATCGCCGGTGAAGCGGTTGGCGCACCCGAAGTTTACGGAGACGACCGATTCTTCGCCGCCTACAACGTGCTCCCCGTCGCGAATCCATCGTTCCACGTCCACTTCGAGGATCCGTATCAGCTAGCAGTTGAGTTCCTTCGCTGGGAAGTGGCCACCGCCGCAGCGGGCGCGATTCTCGAAATCAACCCGTTCGACCAGCCGAACGTGCAAGAGTCGAAGGACGTCACCAAGCGCATTCTCGCTGCCGTCGAAACCGAGGGCGAACTGCCCGAGACCGACAAGATTTACCCGGCATCGAACGAGAAGCTCTCCGAGTTCCTTGTCGATGTTGCCCCAGGCGATTACATCTGCATCCAGGCTTACTTGCACGAAACCCCCGAGCTTGACGTTCAACTCAAGACGCTGCAGGCTAACTTGCGCGACACCTACAAGGTGCCGGTAACGATGGGTTACGGACCACGCTTCTTGCACAGCACCGGACAGTTCCACAAGGGTGGCCCGAACGTCGGGCACTTCGTCCAGCTTCTGGACCAGCCGCAAGACACGATCTCAATCCCTGGTCAGCGCGCGGATTGGACGCGCTTCGTCCTCGCCCAAGCCCGTGGTGACTACGAAGCCCTCGCAGAAAAAGGACGGCGAATTGTCGCCCTGAACCTTGGCTCCGAACCAGCCCAAACCCTCCAGACTTTGATCTCCTAACGACATCTCATGAGTGACGCAAATTACGATTTCGGCCTAATTGGCCTCGGCACGATGGGGCATGCGCTCCTTTTGAACATGCTCGACAACGGGAACACCGTCGTCGGCTACAACCGCACCCCAAGCAAGGCGGCCGAGATTGAAGCCCTCAGCGAGGGTCGTTTGAAGGTCTATTCGGACCTAGAAGCGTTCGTCAAAAGCATCCGCAAGCCCCGCGCAATCATGCTCTTGGTGACCGCCGGAAAGGCGGTCGATGACGTGATCGCCGGCATGCTCCCCTATCTGGAGCCCGACGACTTTATCATCGACGGCGGAAACAGCCACTTCCGCGACACCGATCGCCGGATCGGCTACATGACCGAGAAAGGCTTTGGCTTCATGGGCATGGGCGTGAGCGGTGGCGAAGATGGCGCCCGGTTCGGGCCAAGCATGATGCCCGGTGGCACCCCGGCGCAGTACGACCGGGTCGGCAAAGTTTTCGAGAGTGTCGCAGCGAAAGTTGACGGCGTTCCCTGCGTGGCCCTCATGGGGAACGGCTCTGCCGGACACTACGTGAAGATGGTCCACAACGGCATCGAGTACGGCATCATGCAGGCCATCGCCGAGGTTTACGACGTCCTCCGCAGAGGCGCGGGCAAAGACATGCCGTATGCTGCCAACCTGTTCCACACCTGGAACCAAGCCGAACTCGCCAGCTTCCTCATCGAAATCACGGCAACCGTGCTGATGAAGGAAGATGAGCTCGCCGAAGGCTGGCTGGTCGACAAAATCAGCGACAAAGCCCGCGCGAAAGGCACCGGCAAATGGACCAGCCAAGACGCGATGGACCTCGGAATCCCGGTTCCGGCGATCGACGCCGCCGTGTCCGCCCGTGAACTCAGCGAATCCAAGCCACTTCTGCAGCAAGCGGAGGCAATTTACGGTTCCGCTGGAACGCTAGAAGTCAGCGACCAAGATTTGCACGACGCACTGCTCGCGACGATGCTCCTCAGTTACGCGATGGGACTCACTCAGATTCGAGCCGCATCGGCCGAGTACGGCTACGAATCGAACCTAGAAACCGTTGCGACGGTTTGGCGGGCGGGCTGCATCATCCGTAGCGTCCAACTTGAACCAATCCGCGCCGCGTTCGCCAAGAACCCGGACCTCGCTTCCCTGTTGCTCGATGACGCATACGCGGCAAAGCTCAAGGGCTGCATCGACGGGCTTCGAAACGTTGTCGCCTCCGCCCAAAAGGCAGGCATCCCCGTTCCGGTGCTTTCGGCGAGTCTCGCTTACTTCGATGGCATTCGCTCCGGCCGACTTCCGGCGAACGTCATTCAGGCTCAGCGGGACTACTTCGGCGCGCACACCTACGAACGACTGGACCAGGAAGGTTCGTTCCACTCCAAGTGGGCCTAAGAAATGGCAAATCCCATCGCCCCAACCGTGGTCGCCATTTTTGGTGCAACCGGCGATCTAACCCAGCGAAAGCTGATTCCGGCCCTGTTCAATCTGTTCCTAGACCAGGAACTACCAAGGCAGTTCACCATCGTCGGCGTTGGCCGACGTGGTGATCTGGAGAATTTCCGCGAATCCATGCGCCAAGCCCTCGGGAAGTACTCCCGGCGGGGCGAACCGAATGAGGAAAAGTGGGCCGAGTTCTCTGGACGCATCCGCTACATCGCAGAGGACTTTCAGAGCGTTGAGCTGTACGAGAAGCTTAAGGCCGAAGTCGACGCCAGCGAGGCGGAATTTGGGCAACCGGCGAGCCGCGTTTACTATCTCAGCGTTCCACCTGACATCTTCGGCCGCGTAGCCGAGGGTCTCGGAAACGCCGGTCTAAGCGCCGCAAAGGACCGAGATCGAATCGTTATCGAAAAGCCTTTCGGCCGGGATCTCGAATCTGCGGAAGTCCTCAACAAGAAGCTGATCGAGCACTTTGACGAGCAGCAAATTTACCGAATTGACCACTACCTCGGCAAAGAGACCGTTCAGAACATTCTTGCTCTGAGGTTTGGCAACGCCCTCTATGAGCCAATTTGGAATCGCCGGTATGTGGACAACGTCCAGATCACGGTAGCCGAAGAGGTAGGCGTCGAAAAGCGAGGCGGATACTACGAAACGTCCGGAGCGCTTCGAGACATGGTACAGAACCATCTCTTACAGTTGATGTGTCTCGTGGCGATGGAACCGCTGGTGAGCTTTGACGCCGACGAAGTTCGGAACAAAAAGGTCGATGTGCTCAAGGCTGTCCGCCCAATGGAAGCCAAGAACCGACATCTGTTCTCAGTCCGAGGTCAGTACGGTCCGGGATACTCCGGCGGAATGTCCGTCCCGGCATACCGAAAGGAAGTCGGCGTCGATCCGCACTCGGGCACCGAAACGTACGTGGCCCTGAAGCTCTACGTCGACAACTGGCGCTGGCACAACGTGCCTTTCTATCTGCGAACCGGAAAGCGCATGGCGCGAAAGGTTTCGCAGGTCGTGATCAACTTCTGCCCGGTCCCTCACCAGATGTTCCCGGCATCCAGCACCGACGACTTCGAGCCGAACCGGATGATCATCAACATTCAACCGGAAGAAGGCATTTCGGTCCAGTTCCAGGCCAAGGAGCCCGGAGCAGGCATGCGATTGCGGACCGTCTCGATGGACTTCAACTACGAGAAAGCGTTCCAATCAGAGAGTCGAGAGGCTTATGAGACGTTGCTTCAAGAAGTGATTGAAGGCAATACCACGCTCTTTATGCGTGCCGACCAGGAGCACCTGGCATGGGAACTGCTGATGCCGCTGTTGAGCGCATTTGAGAACAGCCCGCCCGCAAACTTCCCGAACTATGTTGCCGGAACCTGGGGACCAGAAACGAGCGACCTTCTGTTGGCGAAAGATGGGCACCGGTGGTACAACCCGCCGGTACATCCGCAGTAACCCAAATGACCCTGTACGTACTTTCGGATCCGCTCGCGGTCGCGCAAAAGGGAGCAGCCTTTTTCAAGGAACAGTATGAAGTCGCGGTCCAAGACCGCGGTCGCTTCATTGTCGGACTTAGCGGTGGATCGACCCCGCTTTTGATGTATCGGGAGCTTCTTCTCGATGCAGAAATTGACTGGCGAAAGGTCTGGGTCACATTGACCGACGATCGCTTTGTGCCACTGGATGACCCTCAAAGTAACGAACGCGCCGCGCGTGACGGTTTGCTCAACCATGTACGGATTCCGGCGACGCAGATCATTAACTTGGTCCGAACCGAGAACCCGGACCTTTCGGCCAAGCTAGTCGAGACCGACCTGAAGAAAGAATTCGGCGAAGAGCCCGTGCTCGACCTGGCCTTTCTCGGGCTCGGCGAAGACGGCCATACCGCCTCCCTGTTCCCCGGCGATCCATCCGTTCACGTTTACGACCACGATATCGTTGTAAGCCATGCCCCGGTGAACGCGCCGATCCGAATCACGATGACGCCACCCATCCTAAACCGGGCGCGCAGAACGGTGTTTCTCGTTACCGGGGTCGGCAAAGCTGACGCTGCTTGGCGCTGCTTGGAAGGTCCGGCGAACGTCGATGAAACGCCGAGCCAAGCGATTGCCCGGTTCGCATGGCGGGCAGAAATGGCGATTGATGAAGCCGCGGCGAGTCGCTTAAACCACTAATCCTTACCATTCTTAAGGATTATTAGCCTCCGGCGCCGAATTATCTCCTAAATTGCTCACAAAACAACACGTTCTGATACTATTGTCCTCGTCACACAGAAGTGGCACGTTTTGCTCTCAGGGGCGCAATTATGGACAATATCAAAAACCCATTTTCGGATGTTGAAATCGACCGACGCGGCCTACTCAAGGGTGCCGGCGCGGCGACTTTGTCTCTCGCTTTCGGTGGTCTTCTAACTAGCACGTCCAAAGCCGGCACGGCCGCCGACGTGGACATTCTCGGCGTTGCGAAGATTGCAGAAGCACTCGCAACAACGATGTACACCGGCATCATCAACGAATCTCCGTTCTTCGCTACTCTAAGTCCCGATGATCAGGACTACTTCCGCGCCGCCCGCGACGAAGAGAAGTTCCACTACGACCTTATCAAGTCGGCTACTGGGAACGTAGACGCTGGCACGACCTACTTCTTCCCCGCTGCGATGTTCACCAGCACGAAGACAACGCTCAACACGTTGATCAAGCTGGAAGACATCTTTATCGCCGCCTATCAGCTCGGCGTTTATTTCTTCTCGTCAAACGAGCTCAAGCTTCTCTCGGCCCAGATTCTTGGCGTCGAAAGCGCCCACCGAACTTTGGGGCGATTAGTGGCTGCCGAACTCGGACGAACGGAAGTCGCCGGTGCAAGCGGCCTCGAACTTTCGAGCCCACCAAACAACAACGTTTACGAGCGGCTCCACGGCATCAACACCCTAGACCGCGCCGTGAACCAGGTTCTCGGCTACATTGACCCAACCGAAGCGGCCCGAAAGGGATACACGACGGTTCGTACTTTCGATCCGACGTACGTTCCTGCCTTCCCAGGCCTTCGCGGCAACCCGCCCGAAAGCGTCTGATCTCCACCCGTCTGTTGCTTACTTTGCCCCGCCGAGTTCGGCGGGGCTTTTTTGTCAATGAATCTTGAAGTTTTCCGTTAGCGAAATAACATCTCGCTTGACGGCCGCAAGGTTCTCAGGGTTCGTGAGGTCACTCAAAGCCCGATCGATCAGGTCAGCGACGGTTTCCATCTCCGCTTCCTTCATTCCTCTCGTTGTGATCGCCGGGGTTCCGAGTCGGATTCCGCTGGTGATCAGGGGAGACTTGTCGTCAAACGGGACCGCGTTCTTGTTGCAGGTGATGCTGGCCAGGTCAAGCGCAGCTTGTGCCGCCTTACCGGTGAGCCCCTTGTTTCGAAGGTCCACGAGCATCAAGTGGTTGTCGGTTCCCTTCGAAATGATGTGGTAACCGCGTGCCATCAGCGCGCCTGCCAAAGCCTTGGCGTTGCGGATGACTTGCTTCGTATACTCCGTGAACTCTGGTCGGAGGTTCTCTCCAAATCCAACCGCCTTCGCTGCGACCACGTGCATCAGGGCACCACCTTGCACGCCCGGAATGACCATGCTATCCAGCAGCTCGCTCATCATTTTCGTTCGACCGCTCTTTGCCGCAACCGCGCCGAAGGGGTTTTCGAAGTCCTTGCCCATCATGATGATTCCGCCTCGCGGACCGCGGAGGGTTTTGTGGGTCGTGGAAGTGACAACGTGGGCGTATGGAACCGGCGAAGGAAGCTGCCCGGTAGCGATCAAACCGGCCGGGTGCGCGATGTCGGCAAACAGGAACGCACCGACCGAATCCGCGATCTCGCGGAAAATCTTAAAGTCGATCGGTCGAGAGTACGCCGACGCACCGACCGTGATCATTTTCGGGCGAATCTTCTTCGCCTGATCTGCGACGTGATCGTAGTCCAGCAATTCGGTTTCTCGATTGATCCCGTAGGCTTCGAACTTATAAAGCTGGCCGCTAAAGTTGACCGGGGATCCGTGGGTTAAGTGGCCGCCGTGCGAGAGATCCATGCCCATCACGGTGTCGCCGGGCTTGAGGAAGGTGAAGTAGACCGCCGTGTTCGCCTGCGATCCGCTATGGGGCTGTACGTTGGTGTACTCGGCACCAAACAGGGTTGTTAGTCGATCTCGGGCGATGTTTTCGACTTCGTCGACGACTTCACAGCCGCCGTAATACCGGGCGCCCGGATAGCCCTCGGCGTATTTGTCCGTGAGCACCGAGCTCATAGCGTCGCGTACGGCTTTGCTCGCGATGTTTTCGCTAGCAATCAACTCAAGGTTTTCTTCCTGTCGTTGCTCCTCTCGGTGAATGAGATTGGAGATGACAGGATCAGACTCGCCCAAGGAAACTCGATGGAACGAGGCAAAATCGGAAGGCATCCCTTATTATGGCGGCTGCCAACCGCGCGGAATCACTTCGCGCGAGGATACAAGTCGATCACATCCGGGTGATCATAGTTGATGAAAATGACGCTGTAGTCGTTCGGCTCGCCGCGGCGACGCTCGACCGCAATTGCGCCGCTGTCGGTCAGATTTGTAATCAACGCCTTTCGCTCAAACTCGGCCAAAAGCGGCATTTCGAACCGCAGCTTGTGCAGATATGGAGTCACCCAAACCTCGCGCTTGTCTCCGAAGTAGCGGAGCATGATCTCAAGCGCGGTGCGCTCGTTCTCATCTTCCAGCTTCATCCACTTCTCAAACTTGACGGGAGAGTTCGTTGCAGGAGCCGGCATGAGCTCGGTCTGCGCTCGAAGGCCCACGGAAGTCCGCGAATCTTGCACTTCCTTCATCCGAACCGTAGCTGGCAGCAGCTCTTTGGCCTCAAGGAAGTTGTCTCGACTTACGATCTGCAGCAGGTCGCCCGAGACGTTCTCGCTGAAGGCAACGACCAGCACGCGGCGGCCGTGCTTCTGCAAGTGTTGAATGAGCGGGATGTAGTCTCGGTCGCCCGCGACGAACACGAAGGTTGAAATCTCGCTTCGGGTGTAGAAGACTTCGAGCGCGTCGATCGAAAGCCGCATGTCGGCGGCGTTTTTGTGATCGGTGCCCATCACGAAGTGAGGCTCGATGCCCATCAGATACAGCGGGCTTTGGCTATTCTCTTCGATCCGCTCAAAGTCAGCATAGGCATGCATGACGATCGGCTGAATGCGAAGATCTTTTGTGAGCCTCTCGCGAAGGGCGCGAAGAAGATCGATACAGCGGTCGTTCGACTCGCTAGGATTTTCGAGACGTTGCTTAAAGAAGTAGTAAACGTTCTCGAAGTCGACAAACAGGGAGCCGCGGGAGAGAGAAGAAGGTTGCACCCAGTTGGTCCAGACAAATATAAGGTCGGTGCCGCGCTTTCGCGCGGCAAATTATTTTCGAGCGGTGGCAGGCTGATTGCCGTAGCGTCGCATGAATTTCTCAACGCGACCTGCGGTGTCAACGAGTTTCTTCTGGCCGGTATAGAACGGGTGGCTGTACGCGCTGATTTCAACGCTGATCACTCCGTACTCCACGCCATCAACCACTCGGGTTTGAGATGGTTTGAGAGTCGAGGTGCCGGTCCACTCGTGCTCACCGTCCACAAAGATCACCGGATAGTTATTCGGATGTAGTCCTTGCTTCATGGTTCCAATCACAGAGGGTACCGGAAACCCAACCCGAGATGCAATATTCTCTTGCCGAAGCTGGGAGTTAATGACCGTTTGTCCAACTTTTCCAAACAATCATGAAGAAATCTTGCACGAACGTGACCAAAAGTACTAAAGTGATCCTTGGGACATCGTTCCCGACATGATCATGAAAATTTCACCCTTCCATAGCCTAATCGGCATTTTTGCGCTTACTGCCCTAGCCTGCACTGGCGGCGGCGGTGGCAGTGGCTCTGCTTCCGATCCATTCCAAAACCGAAGCTACCGAGTTTGGAACGCCATGCACGACGGCGTCGGCGCGGTTGACTTCTTCCGAGACAACGCCGCGCTAGAGACATCAAGTTCGGTTGTGATTTCGAACGACGTCGCTCAGAACACGCCTTCTGCTAGAAGCCAGTTCTACAGTGGACAGACCCAGATGAACATTCGGGTCACGAGTCCGACCGGAACTTCCACTTTCTTCAGCAACGACGTCATTCAGCTCGCGTCGGATCGACACATCATCACTGCGTACGGTCCTGGAAACAGCACCGCTGGCGTTGTTGTGTTGCCGTTCGAAACCAGCCGAGTCGATCAGGCCAAGAAGAACCAGATTGTCTGCGCCCACACCCTTAACCCAGCCAATCTGAGCGGATTCCCGAACCAGCTTGACGTGCACGTTTCCACGACGATGACGCCGAGCGCGACCACGAAGATCATGTCGCTTCTCACCTACAACCCCAGCCGACCGGCTGACCAGGTGAAGTTGGAAAACACCAACTTCGAAGGCGCCCACAACGTTCTCTTCACCCGAACCGGCACCCTTGACGTTGTCGCATCCGTCTCGGGAGTGAATTTCATCAACGGAAACCACTACTTCTTCGTGCTTTCGAAGACGACGACCAACACCCCACGTGTCTTCACGTGGAACGAAACCTACGGCGCACCGGCTCCTTAGACTCGTAACTTCCCCTACCGTTCTGCCAACTTTTCGTTGGCAGAACGTTGCCATGATGCCTCACGGGTATCCTCTCCGGGGACGCTGAACCGCTACAGTGACGTTGCGAATTGGCCTCCATTCAAGTTCGGAGAACAAAATAAATATGGCAAACAAGCGCGTTTATCTATTCCGCGAGGGCGACCGAAGCCAGCGTGATCTCCTTGGAGGCAAGGGAGCAAACCTTGCCGAGATGACCAACATCGGTCTTCCTGTCCCTCCAGGATTCACCATCACCACCGAAGTCTGCACCGAATACTACGCAACCGGAAAAACCCTTCCAGAAGCGCTGTTCGCGGAAATGGAAACCGCGCTTGCGGACGTCGAAGCTGCTCAAAACAAGAAGCTCGGCGACCCATCCAACCCACTTCTCCTCTCCGTCCGATCCGGTGCGAAATTCTCCATGCCCGGCATGATGGACACCGTTCTGAACCTCGGTCTGAACGACGAAGTCGCAGCCGCAATGGTCGCTGCTGGCGCAGATAAGCGATTCGTTTACGACAGCTATCGACGCCTCATCATGATGCTTTCCGACGTGGCCTTCTCCGAGGGAGATCACCACATCAGCAAGCACGGATTCGAGAAGCTCTTCTACGATCTGAAGGCGAAGCTCGGCGTGACCGACGACCTTCAGGTAAGCGGCGACGACCTCGAGCAACTCTGCAAAGACTACGATGCTCACCTCTTTGCTCACGCGGGACGCCACTTCCCACAGGACAGCCGCGAACAGCTTAAGGAAGCCGTCGAAGCCGTCTTCCGAAGCTGGAACAACGACCGAGCCATCGTTTATCGACGCAAAGAAAAGATTGACGATGCCATCGGAACTGCCGTCAACGTTCAGGCCATGGTCTTCGGAAACATGGGCGACGACTGCGGAACCGGCGTTGCCTTCACCCGAAACGCCTCGACCGGCGAAAACGTCGTCTTCGGCGAATACCTCATCAACGCCCAGGGCGAAGACGTGGTTGCAGGTGTTCGAACGCCGTTCCCGATCAGCGAGCTCGACAAGGTCAACCCAGAAATCTATGCCGAATTCGTAAAGACCTGCCAAATCCTCGAAGATCACTACAAGGATATGCAGGACATCGAGTTCACGATCGAGCGAAACAAGCTGTACATTCTGCAGTGCCGATCTGGAAAGCGAACCGGAACCGCTGCGGTACGAATCGCGGTCGAGATGGTCAACGAAGGCCGAATCGACAAGAAGGAAGCCGTCACCCGAGTGGCTCCAGACCTTCTTAACCAGGTTCTTCTTCCGGTCATCGCTCCTGGCACCAAGTACAACGTCATCGCCAAGGGTCTCCCTGCCGGTCCTGGTGCTGCAACGGGTATTGCTATCTTCGATGCGACCCGCGCAGCCGAGCTCGGAAAGGGCGGTCAGGGCCAGCGAGTCATCCTCGTTCGCGCTGACACGTCTCCAGACGACCTCGCTGGAATGCTCGCCGCTCAGGGCGTTCTCACCGAGCGCGGTGGCATGACCAGCCACGCGGCCCTCGTTGCTCGTGGCTTTGGAATCCCAACCGTTGCTGGTTGTGGCGAAATCAAGGTTGACGCCGAGAACCGACAGTTCACCTACGCCGGTGGCGTGATCAAAGAAGGCGACTTCATCTCGCTCAACGGTGGCCTCGGTGAGGTTATCGAAGGTCAGGTCCCGGTTGAAGACGCGAAGATGACCGGCGACTTCGGCACCTTCATGGGCTGGGCCGACGAGTTCCGAACCCTCAAGGTTCGAACCAACGCCGACGCTCCTGCCGACGTTCAGAAGGCCATCAACCTCGGTGCAGAAGGCATCGGTCTCACCCGAACCGAGCACATGTTCTTCGATGAAGATCGACGACCGATCGTCGTGGACATGATCCTCGACATCGACAACGCCGAAACGCGAAAGGTTGCCCTCGGCAAGTTGCTCGAGTTCCAGCGACAGGACTTCAAGGAAATCTTTGAAGTGCTCAACGGACTTCCGGCGACGATCCGACTCATCGACCCACCGCTTCACGAATTCCTTCCTCACCTCACGGACTTGGTAGCTGAAGTAGCTACCCTTCGCGCCAAGGGCGAGCTGCTTGGCGATAAGGAGCGAATCCTGAAGGCGGCCGAATCGATGCACGAGATCAACCCAATGCTCGGACTTCGCGGTGTGCGACTCTCGATCGTCTACCCAGAGATCGTAGAAATGCAGACCCGAGCCATCTTGGAAGGCGCGGCGGCGGTCATCAAGGCCGGCGGAAAGGCCGTTCCAGAAATCATGATTCCGCTTGTCGGACACGTGAACGAACTGCGAGTCGTCAAGGCCGCTCTCGAAGCTACCGCCAAGGCGGTTGTCGAAGAGCAGGGCGTCGAGATTCCGTACAGCTTCGGCACGATGATCGAAGTCCCACGCGGTGCCCTCACCGCCGACGAGATCGCGGTGGAAGCCGAGTTCTTCAGCTTTGGAACGAACGACTTGACCCAGATGACCTTCGGCTTCAGCCGAGACGACTCGGACAAGTTCCTCAAGCCATACGTCGAGCAGAAGATCCTGCCCGGCGATCCATTCGACAGCATCGACCAGAGCGGCGTTGGCCAGCTCATGCAGATCGCCATCGAAAAGGCCAAGCGAGTTCGACCAAACATCAAACTCGGCATCTGCGGCGAGCACGGCGGAGAACCAGAATCCGTCAAGTTCTGCCACAACATCGGCCTCGACTACGTGAGCTGCTCCCCGTTCCGTGTCCCAGTAGCCCGCCTCGCCGCTGCTCAGGCCGCGATCGGCAAAGGCGCCGCCGACAAATAAAGTCTGCGGTCGTTCTGGCCCCAGTCCCCAGGCAAAGGTGTCTGGGGACTTTTTTGTGAAATCCGCACCAACTGTTAGTACATGCAAATTGCCAATGGAGCGACCCTGCAGTCTCTCTGAGAGAAAATGCCAGCGAAAAGCTGGCGTTTTCCAGATTTCTCTACAGACGAATTATCCTAGATGTACCCGAAAAGCGGTACACCTTTAGATGACCGAAACGGCAATACTGCAACTTCAGCTATGATTAATGTTAAATTAGGTATTCCTACTGCCACTCCTCCTATTCTATGTGCCGCTGGTGATGGCGTCTCCAACGATACTTCAGTCTTGCAACAAATGCTGGACTATATTGAAACGACTGGTGGAGTTGCATTTTTTCCTGCGGGCACGTACTTGGTAGACCAACTGAAGCTCGGCTCCGACGTCGGTATTGAAGGTGAGAGTGCGGAATCAACTTCCATCTTGCAATCGGCACCTCCTGTCGCCCCGCAAACCATTGTTGCCACCATTGTTTCCAAAGGGTTCTTAACACAAACAAACACTTCAGCCTTAGGTACACGTGGAATATCGATCAAATCGATCACTATCAACGGTAATAAGTCCGTCCAGGCCAGCGACGCCGTGATCCATGGAATAGCAATTTACGGTGTAGCATTTCAACTAGCTGATCTTCTTGTAACCAATGCCACTGGTCACGGAATCTACACCGAGTGGGGTGGCCTCCCGAATGCAACTGCAGAGTTCTTAAAGCATGGACAGGGAGCATCCTTCTGAAACATCCAATGTTTTGCCAACAGCGGATGCGGCTTCCTAATCGCTGGACCAAATGATCCGATCCTGTATGGATGTCAGGCATTTGGAAACGGCAAGAAGTGGTTTGGGCCAAACGTGCCATCAAACCCGGATGAAGGCGCAGCCAACATATGGCTCGCTAGAAGAAGGGTCCCAACCGCCTATGTAGCGATAAACAACGTAAGCGAAACCGAATCGGATGTTGTCCTGTCCTGTTGTGGACAATCATACGGCCAAGGACCGTTCGTTTATCCCAAAAGCGCTCTCTATCGCAATGCTTGGGGCTACGCGTACGTCAAGGTGCCAGAAGCTCCATCTCAGAACGGATACTTTGGGCCGATTATTAATGTACAAATGGTCAGCATCGAAGGCCTTCCGGCTAACACGCCTATCGAGATGGTCGCTCTTCGTTACGAAAACACCGAAGTTGGTTGGACAGAGGCGAATTTTTCCATCCGAGTAAGTGGGAGCAATGAAGTTTTTGTTAATCTTCCACCCGTCTCTGGAGATAATGCCAACGAAGCTGGCTACGCGAAGAAGGATCCGGGCTTCACTGGAGGAACCGGAGGTTCGAACTACAAAATCTGGCCGACGCTTCTTCAACGAGGGCCGAGTACGGAGGGCGGAATAAACACTGTTGCACTACCAATTGTGCAAGGTGGAAAGATAACCGGAGCGCACATTTTGGTTCCTGGAACAATGGCTGTCGCGAACAAGACTTATTTCGTTGTTGAGCCAAATGCTCTGTTCGGAAGGTACGCAGTTGGCGTAGTAACGGATGTGACAGGCACAGGAGCTGCGGTGATTCGATTCGGTGATCCCGGAGCACTACTGTCAACAGCAATTGGAACTGCACCATTGCCAAATCCGATTCAGGCCAGAGTAAAGATCGCCAACACTGAGAGCAACATCATCTTCTATCCGGCGCTCAATGACTACGGAGAGGTAGTCCAGTGGCAAAGAGAAACTGGGCCAGCCTTGGCGGACCCCACTATCAAGGTTGCTCAAATCTCGGCCGTTCTGAATGGAACTAACTCTGGTGGTGCTCTTGTAACGCAGGCTCATGTCTATGGCTCGAATACTTGGGGCATCCGTTTGGGGGTTGCCGCAATGCTCAATGGATGTGAAGCGGAAGGTGCGCGAGGTGCGAACATCTTGCTTGACGGCGGATTCAACGGTTCCATTGATGATTGTTGGCTCTATGACGCAGGTGGCAGTTACAAAGGTTCGGGAGTACCAACAGGCACGAGTGCCGCGATTGGCATTCAAGTCGGCGGATTTGCTACTCCAGGTAACTGGCGGATCAGCGGTCACGCTGAAAGACTCACCCACGGAGCTATCGTGCTCAGAGGCTCTGCACAAGGAATCGTTGCTCAATTGCAGATCAGCGACTACTTCGGTCGTCCTTACGATCCAAATCTAGAAACGATTGCAGGGAACGACTACGATTTTAGCGTCTTCAAACTCAGTACGACTGCCGCAACCGCTTGGCTGGTTCCCCGTAAAATGACCGTCGTGGAGTGTTAGTTTTTCCGTCTCCACTTCAGGAGACGCGCATGAGCAAAGGAAAACGCTACACAGAAGAACAGATCATCAAGGTGCTGAAGGAAATCG